>Ga0257110_1000813_pt1 | contig 14697 bp, 18 predicted proteins | sample LP_taG_7_FD_190184 | JGI IMG/M metagenome (GOLD analysis project Ga0257110, IMG submission 190184) | Marine microbial communities from Northeast Subartic Pacific Ocean, Canada - LP_J_2015_P26_10m | ecosystem: Environmental > Aquatic > Marine > Oceanic | place: Canada: Northeast Subartic Pacific...
TAATGTCCAAAGCTTCGTTATTCTTTCTATTTAATCACAAAGGCAGTCTATATATCGTAGACAACAATCATGTACAAGATGTTCCAAAGCCTCGTGAACTGATAAGACGGTTCTCTACTATTGAACAAATAAGAGAGCATGCACTACATCTAGGATTGCCTGTTGTAAACGATACAGCGCGAGAACGAACCAAACACCACACACCTGAAGGCCTGGAAAGAATAAGACAAGCTAAGTTAGGTAAGAATCATCCAGCAGTAAAGAATGGTAGGAGCCCAGAGTTTAGAGAGAAAGTATCTAAGACTATGACTAATACTCGAGGCGGTGAGAACAATCCAATGTATGGCAAAGCACATAGTAAAGACACTCGTATAAAAATGTCTTATGCTTCTAACTTCAAGGAGAAAAGACGATGGTGTGTATCACCTGAAGGTGTAACTACCACAATAGCTGTTAGTGAACCGTTACCTGAAGGGTATCAATGGGGCAGGTTCTACGATAAATATAAACCAGACCCTGTTACTTTGCAGTCTTCTTAACTGCCTTCTTCCTTTTCTTCTTGGGCTTTACATACTCTGTAATGCCTAAGTCTTCTAGAATACCTTCAAGTTTAGGATATAAGTTTAGCAGTTCCACATCTTTAACTGCTGTTAAAAAGTCTGCTTCTTTGTAATGTACACCTTCTATAATAGACATCCAATTCATCTCACGTTTCCATTCAGGCAAGTTTGCCATATTAGATGAAGGGTCTGTAAAGGATTTAATTCGTCTAAACTCTAGTGTTAAAGTAGATTCACCCATATCATCTGGTAAGTCGTCTTTAAGTTTAGTTGCCTCTGGTATACCCTCAGGTAATTTCCAGTCTATTGTCTCAGCTCCTACTCCCCATCTTACAAATGGAACGATAGTCTGATTTTTAGAAGCTACTAATTTAAGTCTAGCTACTTGTTCTTTCTTTGGTGCATCGAACACCCAATCAAAAGCCTCATTTACTTGTCTAAATTTAGACTTTCCTTGAGGATCTGTTATTGCATCTGTCATTATTTATTCTCCAATTAAAATTCATCAATCACTTCAACCATTGTTCTCATATTATGTTTAAGAAAATAGTCTAATAAGGCTGTTTTATCCTTACTTGTTTGAGTTGTATAACTATGTATAATACTTTCTTTTATGTCTTCTGGTGTTTTGGACAGATCAATAAGTAAACGATTACGATTCCACCCATGAGCTGTCTCACCTGTAACAAATTCTTCTGGCTTCATCAGTTTCCATTCAGCTAATAGTTTCTTACGAATAGGGCTTTGCCTAACACCTTCAACAAAGCAATTATCATCTGATAACATGTTAGGAATACCATCTCCTTTATCTCCTGTAATGATATGTTCCATGAGATATTGTTCAGCTGTCTCAGGTAACTTAACCCATTTCTTTTGTGCTGGTGCCCATTGCTTTACATTAGGAAACTTCTGTAACTGTTTAAAGTCATGATCTCCTGATACAATAAGGAATGGCTCAGGTGTTATCTCATCTTCAAATAAAAGTCCAGGCTCTCCTATTGTCTGACTATACTCTGCCAGTGTGCCAATTACATCATCTGCCTCTGCACCGTCGATGTTAATAACAGGATAAGGAAATACTTCATCTAGTTCTTCTCTAATAATATTAAGTGCGCTAAATATCTCACTCCAGTCTAAACTAGATGCTTGCCTTGTAGTCTTCCTGCCTGCTTTGTATTGAGGAAAGACTTTTCGTCTCCAGTAATGTCTGTTATCACATGCAATTATTACACGACCAAACTCTTCTCTATGTTTCTTATTATAAGCTCTAATAGTATTGAGTATCATGTGTCGTAACAAAGGTAGATTAACGTCCACATCAGAACGGTTTCGTACTTCAGCCATGAAGGCTCCAATTGCCACCTGATTATAATCTATGACTATCATCTTATTGTACCTTTAGTAGTAGCATGTTGGCATTTATACGAGTCTTAACTTTCATTTGTTTGCCTCGTATCTTACCTACGACTTCATGTAAAGCCTTCTTAGACTTCTTAGTTATAACAGGTAGTTGTTGTTCATGCTTCCTTAGAGTCTTCTCATAAGACAATGTATCACTATAACCTGTTATGCTTGTGCCATGTACACCTAGGCCTCCAGGGTTCTCAGACATGTATAGCCCTAGTCTACGGCGCTTAACATCGTAAGTCCACACCTCGGTACTACCTAGTATATCAACAGGGTTAATAGACGCTATGCTTAGGTCCGTGTCAGCCTTCAAGTGTCTAAGTCTAGCCACTATCTTACGAGGATCAACAGGTTTCTTACGTCTTACAGTTTTTTTAGTAGCTGTAAAGTTATCAATAGCCAATAGACTCTCATCAAAGTATGTTATTATCTTTCTTAATTGAGGTGTATTGATATGACTATAACCTTCGACTAGCTGTTCGTCCCAATCACTCCTGTTATTTTTAATCTTACGAACTCTTACAAGTTCATCATACTCGTCTTTAACTTTAGATATCTCAGCTCTAGCATCAGCTAACTCTGAGGGTATCATTATAATTTGTTTAAGTAAACCTTCAACACTAGATGCTTTCTTACCCTCGACTAGATTATCTAACATCTCATCAAAAGCATTTAGAAAGTCTGTTAACTGATTTCTAACTACCTTAGGTTTAATTGCAACAACAACCTTCTTGAGTGCTTTCTCAGCAATCTCCTTATCACCTGAGGCAATAAGATCTGGCAGTTTTTTATCAACCCATGCTCTAGTTTGTGCTGGCATCCAGCCTACTTTATTCTGAAAGAAAGCATAATTTCCTATTGTTAGGTATCGCCAGTCAGGATTGCCTAGGACAGATGTTTGTGTCTTCTTATCCCAGCCTGAATGTTTGGCTACCCATACACGAAACTCTTTATAAGTTTCTTTGTTTGCTATTTCCTGGTGTATCCAGTATTGTACATCTCGGAAGGCGGTTGTACGCTCTTCTTCAGTTTGATTGAGGCTGATCTTAGCCCAGTTTGGTTCAGCCATAAGGTAATGACTTCGGTTTTTAGATTTTGCCATGATAGGACTCCTTTGTTATTCATAGTACTAATTATAAGAGCTATGTAACTAAAGGTCAAGACTCTATAGGACCATTATTGCTGAATAAATGTGGATTCGTGTTCTGGATCAGTTGTTTGATGAGCCAAAAACTTAAATTGGATTACATTCTCATATCTCATTGAACGCCAACCGTTCTTCTCAATATCAAATACTGTTAGTATTCCAGGTTTAGCTTGGCTTGCTGGTTCTGTATTACCTGATTCTGGTAATACGCTTGGGTTCAATGTGCAGTACATATCTCGTAAACTACCATCTACTTTCTGGAAATGGAATTTACCATTACCTGTTTTAAGTAGACTTTCTACATTTGCTCTCCATTCATCGTTGTTTCTCTCTGGATGAAACTCTGTTACATTAGGCATCGTTATTCCTCTTCTTTTTATCTATTAACCATTGCAAGTCTATTTCCTTCTTCGGGTCCATTTTAGACTCACTCCCATATTTATCTGATACCCAGGTTTCTAACTCCTTAGGGGTTTCTTCTGTTGCTAACATATCTTCTGTCATCGTGCCATCAGGCGGTAACTCCATATCAATATGTAGATCTTCTGAAACACTAACACTATCTTCTAGTGTAAAGTCAGGTTGAGGGGCTGTTGTTTTACTAGCCCATGTCCCTTCATCAGGTTTGTCTGCAGGTCTTATAACTTCTTCTTCTACAACATCCATTACCATATCTGGTACTGTTGCTACAGCTATAATCCTGTCTCCTCTCCTCTCTTTAAAACTTAAATTAGCTGCTATAATTAATATAATAGCTAAAGGATCAAATACAAATATAAGTAGCATTATAACAAATTGTACGGCAGAATCAACCGCTGCTGTACCAGAAGTGCCATAAAGTAATTGTGCTATGTATTTAACTGGTCCTACTTCATTGTCTAACTCTCTTACAATAGCTTTCTTCTCGAATAAAGTCTCATTATAGTCTTCTATTGTTATATAAACTGCGTCTATTTGTCCTTGCAATGTATCTATTTGTACGTCTCTGCCTGTTTGTGCGTTTGTCTCACTATCTCTGAGCCTATTGATCTCAGCGTTGGCATTGTCTATTGTTGTCTGTGTGTCTGCTCGGTATTGTGATATCTGATTACGATACCCAGCGATTTGCTGTTCTGCATAGGCTCTTAGTTCTGCCATTTTAACATCAATAGCATCTCTCTCGTCTTTTTGTTCTTCCCTTACTCCTAGGCCTGCTGCTACATTATCTCTACGATTAAAGGCTCCGCCAGTAGTACCTTGGCTTGTATAAGATGCTACTATAGCGTCTAAACCGTCTACCTTTGACTGCTGTAATGCCAAATCTGTGTCTAATGAGGCTCTAATTTTATCTATTTGTTCTTCGGAGTACTCTATGTCACCCTGTATTCTATTCCACGCCGTATCTCGTATCTCTTCCTGTTGTTGTATGGAATCTGCTATATCTAATACGCCACCGTCGTCTATTCTTTGTATTCTATCTTCTAAAGCTGTTATCTTGTTCTTTTCTCTTAACACTAAGTCTTCTAGTCTCGTTACTTGTGCTCCTGCGTCACCAGCACTTGCTGCTTGGTCCATGTGTGCTTTACTTAGGAATCCAAATATGCCTATTGATGTGATTAAGGATAGAACGACTACTGCTAATATCATGTATGCCTTCATCATGAACTGGATTCGTTCCCAATACTGATAAACCCACGATGCTGTTACAAGTTTTGCTATTTCTAATACTATTCCCATTGCAAGAATGGAAAGTGGTAGGGCAGAAAATATTGCCATTAGTCCTACAATAGAAAAGTATGCAGCTACTGCTGATACTGCCAATGCAGAGAATAGCGTCATAACAATAAACGATAGATTACTTTGTTTAACCATCTTGAGGACTCCATTTAATTGGTTCAAAGTCTTTTAAAAAGCTAGATCTGATTCTTACATGTAGCATATCATTGATACAGTTTTCGTCGTGTCGTTGTTGCCATTGTAATAGAAACTCCTGCATCTTTGCTGGTGCTCTACTAGGGTATTCAATTATTACTTCTTTTGTAAGTAATATCGCTCCCAATACAGGTTTACAATTAGCTGTCGCCTCTGCTAGTATGGTTTTAATCTTAGTTGAACTACCAAAGTATTTCTCGAACTGCTTATCTGTCTTACAAGAATAACCAATGTAATATCTACCGTCAGGGAAATAGGTACAATAAACTCTATGCTTTTTCGTTTCTTTTGGTTTTCTTTTTGCCATAATCTTATTTATATTAGTGGCCGTAGGTTATACAGAACCTGCTGTACCTATCTTTAGCGCAGGGATCTGACTCTGGCAGGATAGATAACAATATTAGAAAACCTGTTATAGCACAAAATACTAATGATATCTTTTGAATCCAGTTAATGGTTTCGTCCTCCATCAAATACGCATACAAAATATAAACCTAAATGGCTTGTGTTATGTACTTGATGAAATACACCATCTTCTATGAGAATAGCATCACCTTCACTAACTGCAAATCTATCATCATCTATAGTCATTTCACCTTTGCCTCTAATGAAAAGATAAATCTCTTCTTGGCCTTCGTGTTTATGTCCTGATGTCTTTTTGTTAGCATTTAAAAATGTGCTACTAAGTACCAGGTTCTTTAAGTGTGTATTATCTTTAACAGTATATACATCACTGTCTTTTACTATTTCACCACCAATATTATTGATAGTTTGTTTTATACTCGTCCGAGTCTTCGAAGTCTTCAATGTGTAACTCCTCTTCCATTTCTAATTCTTCGCCACAAAAGGGACAATATTTTACTTGATAGAATGTATGTTCCTGCTCATGTTTAACATGAGCCGTCCCTTCACAATGAACGCATTCTATATAATTAGACACTATTGGCCACTCCCCAGACGTCGCCCCAGTTTCCTTTAAGCGCACCTCGAGCATAGTCAGTAGATCTATTCTCAAAAAAGTTTGTATGAGTAGGAGCATTAATCATTTCTTCTACCCACAATAATGGATTTCTTTTCACTTTAAATATACCTCGCATACCCATACTTATAAGCCTTCTATCAGCAATATATCTAATGTATGTTTTAACATCTTTAGGTGTTAAATTTTCCATGTCTCCCATTGAGAATGCTAAATCGATAAACTTCTCTTCTAATTCTACCATTTTCTCTGCAATGTCGTATATCTCTTTCTTAAGTTTATCATTCCAAAGCTCTGGGTTCTCGTTAACATAAGTCTTAAATAGTTTAATCATAGACTCAGAGTGCATTGTCTCATCTACAATACTCCACGTTATTATCTGTCCCATACCTTTCATCTTACCGTGACGTGGGAAGTTTAACAACATAATAAAAGATGAGAACAGTTGCATTCCTTCTGTAAATGCTGAGAAGGCTGCAATGTTTGTAGCTATAGACTCTGGTGTTCCGTTAGCTGCTGACAATTCCATGAAGTATTCATGTTTATCTGCCATTGTCTGATACTCTAAAAACTCGCTGTATGTACTATCAGGCATACCCAATGTCTCAATCAAATGTGCATAAGCAGCTACATGGAGAGCCTCTCTGGCTGCAAACCCTGACAACATCATACGAACTTCTGGTTGTGGGAAGTGTGGTAGATAGTTATTAATATAACCTCCAGCCACGTCAATGTCCCCTTGTACAAAAAATCTAAATATGTTTGTAAGGAATGCTTTCTCAGGATCGTTTAGTTTGTCCTTCCAGTCCTTTACATCTTCTGCCATTGGTACTTCTGTATGTAACCAATGAGATTGTTCATGTTTTAGCCAGGCATCATAAGCCCATGGATAGTTGAAGGGTTTAAAATATTCTCTTTCGTCTGTTAGTTTGGTCTTTGCCACCATTGTCTTCCTCTTAGTTTGTTCCGTTGTCTAATAGTCCTGCCTCAGCAAAACCCCATTCCCTTTCTTTGCACCAAAAGCATTCTCCACATCTACCTCTTATAAGCTCAACGCAACTATGAGATAGTTCTGCTACCTCTTCTAATATGCCTAGTTCATTTGCAAAGTTAACTATATCTGTCTTAGTTAAATCAGCAAAAGGTTGTCTTACAAAATCACTTACAGGTCTGCCTCTATAAAGCGCATCACTCTCCCTAGATAATTTCCTAGGGCCGGGTGTGTGATACGAACATAATGTCTCATAATGTGGTGGATACTCGTTAACTCCTGTGTATACATAACCAGCAAGTCCCATATCCATTACATTTCCAATACCACCAAGTAACTGTTGTGCTACTTCCTCTCCTTGATAGTCTTTCTTACTCCAATCAACACCTTTAGAATTTATTACAATAGGATGTAAGACTTTATCATTATATCGTTTAGCACTCCATTGTAACATTCTTATAGCGTATGTTAGTGCTCCATCATTTTTAGGTACAGTAAAAGGAATAATCTTTTGTTTCCTTTCCTTACACAAACCATAAAGATAATGCCATAGTATTGTACTATCTAAACCACCTGATACTACGACACCTATTACTCCTTTAGGTAATGTTTCTGCTATCCCTCGCAAGCCAAACACTCCCCTTCTGCAATAGCCGTCATATCAAGTTCTTGTATAATTTCTCTTTCAATTCGTTTAGAAACTTTATCTGCTTTACCTAACTTCTCTGAACGACAATAATATAATGTCTTGACTCCTGACTTCCATGCTAGGAAATGTACTGCATGTAAATAGGATATATGCGTATCAGGCCTGAAAAATAAATTTAAACTTTGTGCCTGATCTATATACAGTTGTCTATCTGCTGCGTGTTCAATTAACCATCGTTGATCTATTTCCATACTAGTCTTATATACTTCTTTCTGTTCATTAGAAAGTTCTTTAATATGCTGTACGGAACCATCATTACTTATAATCGAGGACCAAACCTCGTCATAATTTGTTCTTGGATGTTTTTCACAATACTCTTTAATGATTTCGTCCAAGTATTTATTTTTGTTAAGGTATGCTCCAGATAGTGTGTCTTGCCTATAAGCATTAGCTCTCCAAGGCTCAATACTAGGCGAAGTGTTACCCATAATAATACTACTGGAAGCGTTAGGAGCAACAGCCATGAGATGACTAAAACGGAGGCCTCTCCCTTTAGCATCTGGAGCTTCTCCTCTCGTCTTCCCAAGTTCTGTGTTTGCCTCATCTAATTTTCCTCTTATGTGTCTAAACATTCTAAGGTTAGCTCCCTTAGCCTCGTTGCTTTCCCAACGTAAACTATTCTTCTGAAGATAGGCATGAAAGCCTAGAGCGCCAACTCCAATACTCCGTTCTTGTGTAGCTGAGAATTTAGCTCTGGCTACTGCGTCTGGGGCTTTCTCTATAAAGAATGTTAAAACATTATCTAACATTTCTGCTAGATCCTTTAAAAATAGTGGTTGTCTACTCCAAGCATCATAGTATTCTAGATTAACTGATGATAGACAGCACACCGCTGTTCGTTGTTCGTTTGTAGGTAGGATAATTTCTGAGCATAAATTACTTTGGTTTATTCTTAGGCCTAGATCTTTCTGGAAGTCTTTCATATCTCGATTACTTGTATCGATATAATGAATATAAGGCTCTCCCGTTTCCATTCTTAGTTCTAGTATCTTTTGCCATAAATCTTTGGCAGATACTGTATCTCTAATTAGTCCAGAGTTAGGATCAACTAAGTTCCAACCGTCATCTGCATCTGGATCTGTCATGCATCGTTCTATAATCTGCATGAAATTGTCTGTAATGTTTATTCCGTGATGAAGATTAAGGCATCTCATATTAGGATCGCCTGTTGGTTTCCTCATCTCAAGGAACATTAGTACATCTGGATGACTAATATCAAGGTAAGTAGCATAGCTACCCCGTCTAGTACGCCCTTGACGGTACGCCAGGCAGGAGGCATCGTAAGTCTTAAGATGAGGCATAACCCCAGTAGACTTATCGTCGCTTGACCTAATGCCAAACCCAATGCCGACACCACCGCCAAGCATGCTAAGCCAGTTTGTTTCTGATAAATTTTCAACCAATCCCTCCGCTGTATCATCTATATAATTTAAAAAACATGATATAGGCATGCCTCTTTTGGATCTCCCAAAAGATAAAATAGGTGTAGAATAAGACAGCCAATGCTTACTGCTGTAGTCATATAACCTCTGTGCGTGTTCTGGATTAGAAGCAAAGGTTGAACTTACAAAAGCAAATCTCTCCTGAGGTGAGGATTCCTCCTCCTTCATATAACTCTCTTTTAATCGTTGTATGCCTAGTGAATCAAATAGTTTATCTCTGTCAAGATCTACTGTGATTCCATGAAATTCTGCTTTTGCCATTGTATTCCTTTATAGTTCCAGTGCTTTGTCCACATCTGGAAAATGTTGTGAGATAATATCCCAGCACTTTTGTGCTATATCCCTATGTTCTTTTTGGGTACCATTACCCATTCTTAATTGACAGTAATGTATCCATGATCTTAATGTACCTGCCATAATAAGTGTCGTTTCTGTTAATCCCTCAGGCAACAAAGCTCTTGCTTGTTCCTTTGCGATACCGTCATCTAATGCTTGGGTGTATCTCTTTTTAGCATACATACCAATATCTTCTTGTGCTCTTTTAAAAGCTATTGCTCTTTTATCGTGTTTATCTAATTCTAGACTATTCTGTCTGTTCTTTTTATCTTGTATTCTAGCTTCCCTTTGATAGTTTAAGTCAGGAGCTTCAGCATATCTTTGACTGAACTCTTGAAAACTAAAAGTACGATGTCTAATAATCTGCCTAGATATATCTCGGGTAGTGGTTATAGACATTTGTATAGAAACCATCTCAAAAGGACTCCAATGTTCGTTTTTAATTAGATATTTTAACAGTTTTGGCGCTGTTTCCTTATTGTTTTGATTCTCTGGATTACTCACTCTAGCAGCCCATGCTACTAGTTCGCTTGCTGAGTTACAGTCTGTGGTTACACTTGGTTGAGTCAGTCCTACTAATTCAACTTTCATTAACATTTTCTCCAATTTCTAAATTTTAGTTCGGCTTCAAGACCTTGAAACACATTATTACTTATTAAATCTTCAACATCTAGATTTGCTACGACCATATCATTTATATCCTTTTGTATAATAGAATCAGGCCATATAACAACCTTGTGTCCATCTTTAATATTCTTGTGCAATATATTACATATTGCTTTATTACGAGGCTCATTGTCAATTATAACAATAGGATTCTCGATATTTAAATCTTTTATTTTATTAAAAGCCGACCCTGCTGCTGCTAAACAGTTGTCCAAAAACAGACTGTCCAACGGACCCTCCACAATTTTTACAGGGTGTTCTTTATGTATAACATCAAGGCCGAAAACTGTAGGAAAATCCTCATTTATTTTCACCATAATGTATCTTAAACTTGAATTACCATAGTCCCTTAATGTTAGTCCTGTCATCTTGCCACTCTCATCAAAGAATGGGATAACAAGACGAGGCTCTGTAGTTTTAATTCTATCTTTGTACTTAGGAGCCAGCTGAGATATCTTACTAATATCATCTATATGATATAATCTTTTCCATTTATCCTCAGGGATTTGTCTGGACTTTACATACTGAACTGCTATATGATTAGGATCTAATTTGTCCACTCTATCCATGAGACTATCAATTAACTTCTCATCATTCTTATGTTCAAAACTAGGCTTAGAGAAATTAAATTCTGGTGTTGTATTAGCTCGAGGGGCTGTTACTCCTGCTTTATATCTTTCCATCACATACTCTTTATGTAGCATAGGATCTGTAGTTTCTAATAAACCACCAAAAGTTTTTCCAGCATCACAATTATGACACTTGTAGAACATGTCGTTCTTCTTTTTGTATATGTACCCTCGAGCCTTCGCCTTATTGGCACTACTGTCGCCACAGATAGGGCAACGAAAGTTAAACAGGTAATCATCTTTTCGCTTAAACCTATCTAAGCGATGAGAGATCATCATAATATATTTCAAGTCAATGTGTAACATAGTCGTAATTATACGATCTTATTAAGTGTTTGTCTAGTAGTTTATGTACCTTTTGGTATGCTAACTTGCAAGCATGGACACGATTTTGCCCATATTTGGTACTACAGCTGATATGGCAATCAAGACACCTATTAGTATCCATCTCCATTGCTCTAACTTAGATATTCTCTGTTCTAAGTGTTCCTGTTCACGATTCACATCTTTACGCAATTCATTAATAGCAGCTAAAATTTTATCTTCTGAATTTTTTAAATTTTCTGACATGCGATTGTGTTGCTCCAGGTTTTCGCGGGTAGAAGTTGAAATTCTACTATGTAGCTCTTTTACAGCTGCCTCTGATTCTCTTCTTCTTTCCAAGTTAATTTTCTCATTGTTTTCTAGCCGTTCTTCATGAACAGCCAGAATAGAACTAATATTAGCGCTCGTTGCTGCTATTTTTTCTATAGTTTCGTCTAGTTTACCGAACAAATGCCCTATAGCTGCAACATCTGCCTTGATGGTTGCTATTTGTGTATCATATTTATTTGTTGTTGGCATTCTTTTTCTTCTTTTTTCTTCTATTCATTGGCATAAACACAGGATCTCTTCCTGGTTCTCCTTGAGGGCCTACACCTATACCGGCTACTGCTCCCCCACCTACTCCGTTCATTTCTTCCATATAGTTTTTTAATGATAACACATTAGATTCCAAAAGTCTAGCCTGCTGCTGTACCGTTTCGTCTGCCATGTGTAGCTCTAAAAGAACTGATATATCTAACTCATCATCATTTTCTTCATATTCTCTTAACAATGCCATAGCAGCTGCAAATGATAACAGCCTTCTAGCATTCATGTCAGAAGATCTTGTTAAGGACTTTTGAACTTTAAATACAAATCTATTAAGTAATGTATAAGCATTCCTTTCATTTGTATTAGAAGGGTTCTTGAGCTTTTTACCGTTAGCATCTATGATTCCTAATTGGAATGCTTTAGATTTTTGAATTGGAGTACTTAATAATTTAAGTAACCTAATTCCTACGACTGTATCTAACGCTCTACTCATTAAATTTTCCTTAATACCCTTATAAGTTCATCATTTAATGGTGTATGAACACCTTTATTTAACTTCAATCCTTGTGTACTTACTTCTTCTAATGGCATTCTATTTAAGAACACCAGGTAAGTTTTTAAATTAGGCCAATATTTATCTTCTAATTTAAAAAACAACATCTCTGTCGTTCCCTTACCAAAAACATTGTATAGAAGAATTAAATGATTTATAATAAGCCTTTCATTTGGCTCACCTGTTTTTTCATATCTATTTAACAAGCGTTTTAAATATTTAAATCTCTTTAAATCATCTTCTAATTCCGCCATCCCTGTGCATGAAGGATTTTGGTAGTTTTTTATAGCAAAGATCAAAAAGTTATCATCATTAAGTTCAATCATAGTTTAAGTCACTGTTGCACTTCCTCCAATGAAGAACCACTTACTAAGTCCTGTATCATACAACATTGTGGCGCTATCGCCAGCCGAATCAAAACTTATTGTATTTACCACATTAGCTCCAGATAACTGGATTGTGTGGCCTCCACTATTGGAAGACATTATTAAAATTATTATTTGGCCGTCTAGCCCTGTTCCTATAGAACAAGTACCTCCGCCTGAAGGATCATTAATGTATGTAACATTGTAGGCTGTGTTAATAGCACCTGCTGCTGTTACTGTATTATGATCTCCGATTTGAATGGAGTTAGTAAACTGTACAGGAGTAGATACATTTCCAAACAAGTTTGCTACTGTTATTGATTTAGAGATTGAACTCTGAACCAAATAAGTTGTATCCGTTGCAGCTGCTGTTGTCGCTGCTGTCAACTCTGAAAGTTTACTATCCGCCATTACTTATTCCTTACGCTACGACTGTTAATGTACCAGCTGCTGTACCAATACCAGCTACACTTGTGATAGTAGAAACTGTTGAAGTTCCTTTATCTTTAATTGTGCCACTGTTTAAGGCAAGTGGATTAGCACCTATGCTTAATACATCGTCTGCGTTTGTAGCTGCGTTTGCTGCTGCTATAACTAGTGAGAATGTAAGTTCGTTTGAACCTGTTCCACTAGCGTATGAAAGTACATGTGGTCCACGACCTGAACCAGTACCTTCGTTGCCGTTGGTTACTGATAGTTGTGGTGTTCCTGTTACATCTACTTCTTCATTGAATCCTACAATAGCTGAAAGCGTAAAGCCTGCTGACTTATCTGCTGCTGTTGTAACCCATTCAATTTGTGTAATATCTGCTGCACCTAGATTAGTTGTAAGAGAAGACATGGCGACTAAAACCTCAGGATCAGCACCTGTACGGCCATTACCTGTTTGTTTAGAACCTGCTTCTACAACCCAACCACTGGCGTTAGCATATACTTCTTTTTTCTGAGCGGTAGTAAGATACTTAGGCTTACTTTCGTCCGCGTCTGTTGCTCCCCAATTTGACATATTATTCTCCTATTAATCTATATGTGTTTTAAAGTTGTCGTGATTTGCATGTCCATGGGACTGCATTTTCTCTTTGTCTGCTGGTTTACCTGCCATATATTTATTTAAAAATTTATGTGCATGTTGTGCGCTGACTTTGTGTGTTTTTCCGTCTTGGAACTTAACACCATCATGTTTGTCGCCTAAACTAACAGCTTTTCTTAATTGAGCTACTATATGGTCTGGGCCTTTATTCTCTGAACCATCATGTTTTGATTTGCCAGGCTTAGGTGGGTCCTTTTTAACTGGAGCCAACCCTTTAGAATCTTTTGCTATGTCTCTCATTGCGTCTTCTCTGGCGCCTTCTTGGACATCTTCTACTGGTGTATCAAAGTGATTACCTGTGCCTTTGTTTAGTTCCATTGAAGGGTCTGTTACTAAAGGTACATCTGAAACTTGAGCAGTATGTCCGCCCATCATTACATCTCTAACTGCTTGGTGTACATCTCTAATCGCTTGATTAGGAGAAAATGCCTTTTTAACTGCTGCTTGATGTTCTGTTTCTGTTTCTTCTACTTCTTCTTTCTTCATGGCAGGTACTTTCTTAAGAGCTTTCTTAATAGCTTTGTCTTTAGAACCAAAATATTCATCTTTACCAGATTCTACTTTACCGTCTCCATCATGGTCTTTATCTGCCATTTTAGATTCGTGTACTTTTTTGTATGCTTCTTTAAATGTCTTTGTACCATCAGCTCTAGTTTTAACTGTTTTACCGTTACCAGCTTTACCTACTTTCTTAGGTCCCATTCCATGTTTTTTAGCTTTATCATCTAACCATTTGTGTGGGTCTTTAGGTGGGTTATCAAAATCATAGCCATGATCCATGGCAAAGTTTTTTAATGATCCCTCTTCTAATCCTAGATCTAGTTCTTCATTCGCTCGTCTAAGTGCGTCTGAAACTGCTGGATGATCTGATAGGCCTTTTTTAATTTTCTCTGCCTTTTTAGCAGCGCCTGAGTAATCTCCGCCTTTATGTCTAGGGTCAAATGCTATGCCCTTAGCCATTTTAATTTGTTTGTCTGAGTATGTAGCTTCTTCTACATGTTTGAAAAGAGATGCTTTAATTTTAACTGGAATATCTCTGACATTGTCTACGCTATTG
>Ga0257110_1000816_pt1 | contig 14666 bp, 9 predicted proteins | sample LP_taG_7_FD_190184 | JGI IMG/M metagenome (GOLD analysis project Ga0257110, IMG submission 190184) | Marine microbial communities from Northeast Subartic Pacific Ocean, Canada - LP_J_2015_P26_10m | ecosystem: Environmental > Aquatic > Marine > Oceanic | place: Canada: Northeast Subartic Pacific...
ATCATCGTATCATTCATGCCCATGGAAAGGTAAGAATAGACCTGTTAGACCACAGTGGTATTTACAATGTAGATACTAAAAATCACTCACACAAACTTAGGGTTATTAAAAGGATAGTATTATAACAAAAAAACCATTCAAAATATGAATGGTTTTTTTGTTATAATACTACGATGTAACTCTACTTTTTGTCTAAAGAATCAGCCATAGCTTTATATTCTTTGTATTTTTTAGTATTACCTACTGCACTATATATATTTGATAATGTTTTGGCTGCTTGATAGTTATCCGGAGTTATAGAAATCGCACTTTCTAGGTAAGGAATTGCCTCTAAAAACATCTGATTACGTTCTTTTTTTAACTTATCATACTTAACATCATCTGCTCTACTAGACCCTAGACTATTCATCTGATCAAGGATAGATTGCTCCTGGCCTAATATTAGTGCTGCTACATTAATGTAAGCTTTTGTATAATCTGGTTTAAGTTCAATTGCTCTTAAATAATACTTTTTTGAATTTTCAAAATCGTTAGCATCTGAAGAAATTATTGCAAGATTGTACTGTAATTCATGATTATTGGGATCTTTCTGAACGGCAATTTCTAATAAGCTTTTAAATTTAGGAATATTTCCCATATTATAATGTAAATAAGCTTCTTGCAGTAACAGATCCATACTATCTGGATCATCTGCTCTAGCCACAGCAAATGCTTCAAGAGCTTTATCATTATCTCCACGCTCTTTATAAATTAACGCAATATTTTTAATTATTTCAGGGAATCTAGATTTTGTAAATTCTTCCGTGGGATTTATGTGTGTTTTGGCTCTAATTGAAAAATTCATTAAAGCTTCGTTGTCAAAAGATTCTTTTTTTTGTGTTTCAACATTTGTAGCAAAAATCTTTTTTTCAATTCCAGTATACTCAAGATCTCTCAATTTTTCATAAAGTACTAGAGAACGATCATAATTTTTTATTGCAACAGAGTGATTAGCTGCCACATACAAGTATAAAGTATCTGAAGGTGATAAATCATAAGCCACCTCAAAGAAATTTGAAGAATTCTCATAATCATTTTTCCCAACCAAAGAGTTTCCCGTGTTAATTAAATGGGATAACAATCGTTGTTTTTGAAACTCAAGTGAAGTAGCATCAGCTTTAGCAGTTACAAACTTTAAAGCTTCAATTGATTTTTTAACACCATTAAATTCACCTTTTACCGTATTTACTTTAGCACCTCCACCTGATTTAGAATAATACATGCTTCTATACAAGTAATACTTACTCTTATACTTATCATCCATTGTTTCCAAAAAAGCCTCGGCTGCATCTAGCGCAACTCCTGCATTTTCATAATTCTCTTTTAACAATGCTTTTTTGGCAGATTTTAATTCTTTTTTTTGTGCAAAACCAGGAAAACCCAAGGTTAATACTAACGCCAATATTAAATAATTTTTCATTTTTGTAAAGTTTGTTTTTTATTCTTCTTCTTGGGTGTCAGCAGATGCTTCACCTGTTTGAGATAAATTAGTTTCTTTGATAGCTTCATTTGTTAGCTCCTCAGAGTCGTCAATTTCATCTTCGTCCTCACGCATGACTTTAGCGACTGCAGCAATTGAATCATTTGCTTTTAGATTAATTAAACGAACCCCTTGAGTTGCACGCCCCATCACTCTTAAATCCTCAACAGCCAATCTTATAGCTACTCCAGACTTGTTGATAATCATTAAGTCATCTTCATCAATTACATTTTTTATTGATACTAAATTTCCTGTTTTTTCGGTAATTGAAATAGTTTTAACTCCTTTACCTCCCCTATTAGTGATTCTGTAATCTTCTAAACTGGATCGTTTTCCATAACCGTTTTCTGAAACGACCAGGATATTACTCTCCATATCATCTACAGCTATCATTCCTATGACCTCATCAGTTTCATGTGCTAGAGTAATTCCTCTAACTCCAGAAGCACCACGGCCCATTGGTCGAGTTTTTGCTTCTTCAAATCGAATAGCCTTACCAGACTTTAAGGCTAACATCACTTGGCTTGCTCCAGTAGTTAATTTCGCTTCCAATAACTCATCATCTTCCTTGATTGTTATTGCATTAATTCCGTTAGTTCTAGGTCGAGAATATTGTTCTAAAGATGTCTTTTTTACCTGACCCTTTTTAGTAGCCATTATCACAAACTGAGAATTAATGTAATCTTCGTCTTTAAGGTCTTGAGTACAAATAAATGCTTTTACTTTATCGTCCTGTTCAATGTTTATTAAGTTCTGAATAGCTCTTCCTTTTGAAGTTTTACTACCTTCTGGTATTTCATAAACACGCATCCAAAAACACTTACCTTTTTGAGTGAAGAATAACATATATTGGTGATTAGTTCCTACAAATAAATGCTCTAAAAAATCTTCATTTCGTGTAGTTGATGCTTTTTGACCAACACCACCTCTATTTTGAGTTCTGTATTCGGTTAATGAGGTTCGTTTGATATATCCAGCATGAGAAATTGTAATAACTACCTGCTCGTTAGGAATCATATCTTCAATTGATAAATCTCCTCCAGCATACTCAATCATAGATCTACGCTCGTCACCATATTTTTCTTTAACAACCGTAAGCTCATCTTTAATTATCATCATGCGACGTTCTTTTTTATCAAGAATGTCTTTTAACTCGTCAATAGTTTTCATGATATCGTCATATTCACCACGTAACTTATCCTGCTCAAGCCCAGTTAACTGTCTTAATCTCATTTCAACAATCGCCTTCGACTGAATCTCCGTAAGGTTAAAACGTTCAATTAATTTCTCACGAGCTTGCTCTGCATTGGAACATCCTCTAATAATAGCAATAACTTCATCAATATTGTCAGAAGCAATTATCAGTCCTTCTAAAATATGAGCACGTTCCTCCGCTTTCTTAAGTTCATATGTAGTTCTTCTAACAACTACCTCATGACGGTGCTCAACAAAATGATGAATCATATCTTTTAAATTCAACATTTCTGGTCGCCCGTTAACTAATGCTATATTGTTGACACTAAAAGAAGATTGAAGCGCAGTGTATTTATATAGTTTATTCAAAACGATATTTGGAATAGCATCTTTCTTTAAAACATATACAATACGCATTCCGTTTCTGTCAGATTCATCACGAATTGTAGAAATACCTTCTAATTTCTTATCGTTAACCAAGTCAGCAGTCTTTTTAATCATATCTGCTTTATTGACCTGGTATGGAATTTCGGTCACAATGATACATTCTCGACCATTGACGTCTTCTATGTTTGCTTTAGCACGAATAACCACACGGCCACGGCCTGTTTTGAAAGCTTCTATAACTCCGTCATATCCATAAATAGTACCTCCTGTTGGAAAATCTGGCGCCTTAACATGAGTGATCAACTCATCAATATCGATATCTCTATTGTCAATGTAAGCTGTAATACCATCAACAACTTCCGAAAGATTATGAGGGGGCATGTTAGTTGCCATTCCAACTGCAATTCCAGAAGCACCGTTAACTAATAATCCAGGAATTCGAGTTGGTAAAACAGTAGGTTCTTTAAGTGTATCATCAAAGTTTAACTTGTGATCAACAGTGTCCTTATCTATATCTGCGAGCATATCTTCAGATATTTTTCGCATTCTAGCTTCTGTATATCGCATTGCAGCCGGACTATCTCCGTCAATAGAGCCAAAGTTACCTTGACCATCTACCAACATGTATCGAAGACTCCACTCCTGGGCCATACGGACCATAGCGTCATAAACTGATGTATCTCCGTGTGGGTGATATTTACCCAAGACTTCTCCAACAATTCTAGCTGATTTTTTGTGAGCAGTATTAGACCTAACTCCAAGTTCATGCATTCCAAACAATACTCTGCGATGAACAGGTTTAAGCCCATCTCTGACATCTGGAAGCGCTCTAGATACAATGACTGACATCGAATAATCGATGTAAGCTGACTTCATTTCATCTTCAATATTAATAGGAATTACCTTTTCACCTTCTATCATTTTTTGTGCTGTATTTTCGTTCGTAATATAACCAAGCTAATATACCACTTTTTAAGAAATAAATAAACTAATTTAAGTCGCTTTTTTGACTCTATTTATCAACAATTTAAAGAAGTGAATTCGTTAACAAATAGAGGTTGAAAAATTTTGTTTTTAATTAGTTTTTTGTATCATTTGTATTAATGAAAATAATTTGGGTATAGTTCTTGATATTATCCCATTGAATATGTAAATTTAACAACAGATTTTTGTTATGGATGATAATTTTTCCCCTAGAGTAAAAGATGTTATTTCTTTCAGTAAAGAAGAAGCGCTACGCCTTGGTCATGATTTTATAGGTACCGAACACTTAATGCTTGGTCTTTTGAGAGATGGTGATGGAAAAGCTATAGACATATTAAACTCTCTAGATGTTGACTTGGGTCATTTAAGACGAAAGGTTGAAATCCTAAGCCCTGCTAATCCAAATATAATAATTACCTCTAACGAAAAGAAAAATCTTCATCTGACAAGACAAGCAGAACGAGCCCTAAAAACAACTTTTTTAGAAGCTAAATTATTTCAAAGTAAAATTATAAATACTGCACACTTACTTTTGTGTGTTTTAAGAAATGAAAATGATCCTACCACCAAGCTTTTAAATAAATTGAAAGTTAACTATGATAGCGTAAAAGAACAATTTAAATTTATGACTACAAATGATGATGACTTAATAGTTAGTCCGAAAGCTGAATCTTTTCCAAGTGAAGAAGACACAGGAAGCGACAACAAAGATCGTTCGTTTGGACAAACAACAACTCAAAAGAATTCTGGTAAATCAAAAACTCCAGTTCTTGATAATTTTGGCAGAGACCTAACTTCCATGGCGGAGCAAGGGAAACTTGACCCAGTAGTTGGCCGCGAAAAAGAAATTCAACGAGTGTCTCAAATACTAAGTCGCAGAAAAAAGAACAACCCCCTACTTATTGGAGAGCCAGGAGTTGGTAAATCTGCTATAGCAGAAGGTTTAGCAATTCGAATTATAAAACGTAAAGTATCTAGGATTCTTTTTAACAAAAGAGTTGTCACCTTAGATTTGGCTAGTATTGTAGCAGGAACAAAATACCGCGGACAGTTTGAAGAACGCATAAAGGCGGTAATGAATGAATTGGAAAAAAATGACAATATAATTTTATTTATTGACGAAATTCACACTATTGTTGGTGCTGGAGGAGCTACAGGAAGCTTGGATGCTTCTAACATGTTCAAGCCTGCACTAGCTCGTGGTGAATTACAATGCGTAGGAGCTACTACACTTGACGAATACAGACAACATATTGAGAAAGATGGAGCCTTGGAGCGTCGTTTTCAAAAAGTTATTGTAGAGCCAACATCAGTTGCTGAAACTATTGAGATTTTAAATAATATCAAAAATAAATATGAAGATCATCACAATGTAGAATATACACCTGAAGCGGTTGAGGCCTGTGTAAATTTGACTAATCGCTACATGTCTGACCGATTTTTACCAGATAAAGCTATTGACGCATTGGACGAAGCTGGATCAAGAGTTCATATTACAAACATTGATGTACCAGAACACATTGTAGATTTAGAAACACAGCTTGAAGTAGTAAAAGCTACTAAAACCTCTGTTGTTAAAAAACAAAAATACGAAGAAGCTGCAAAGTTAAGAGATGATGAAAAAAATATAGAAAAGAGTCTTAATATCGCAAAAGAAAAATGGGAAGCTGAATCAAAATTAAATCGAATTGTGGTAAGCGAAAGTGACGTATCACAAGTAGTATCTATGATGACTAGTATTCCCGTCAGCAGGATCGCACAAAAAGAAAGCAAAAAACTTTCAAAACTTCCAAAACTAATAAACGGAAAAGTAATTGGTCAAGACGAAGCCGTTTTGAAGGTTGTTAAGGCAATTCAAAGGAATCGTGCTGGACTTAAGGACCCCAACAAACCAATTGGGTCATTTATATTTCTAGGACAGACAGGCGTCGGCAAAACACAACTCGCCAAAGTTCTAGCTAAAGAGTTGTTTGATAGTGAAGAAGCTCTTGTAAGAATAGACATGAGCGAATATATGGAAAAATTTGCCATATCTAGACTAGTTGGAGCTCCTCCGGGATATGTTGGTTACGAGGAGGGAGGGCAACTTACTGAGAAAATACGACGTAAACCATATGCTGTGGTTCTTTTAGATGAAATAGAAAAAGCACATCCAGATGTTTTTAATATGCTACTACAAGTTCTTGATGACGGGTTTCTAACTGATAGCTTGGGTCGAAAAATTGACTTCAGTAATACAATTATCATAATGACTTCTAACATAGGTGCTCGTAAATTAAAAGATTTTGGAGCCGGAGTTGGATTCGGAACAGCTGCCCAAAAATCACAGGAAAGTTCAAATGCTAAAAGTGTAATAGAAAATGCTTTAAAGAAAGCATTTGCGCCAGAATTTTTGAACAGAATTGATGATGTTGTTGTTTTTAATAATTTAGAAAAAGAAGACATAAATAAAATTATTGATATTGAGCTCAGTAAGTTACTTGAGCGAATATCAAAGCTAGGATACTCACTCAAGCTCAGTAAAAAAGCTAAAAACTTTATAGCTGAAAAAGGTTTTGACAAACAGTACGGAGCACGTCCACTAAAACGAGCAATTCAAAAATATATTGAAGATACTTTAGCTGAAGAGATTATAAAGTCTAATATAAACGAAGGAGACTTAATCAACTTTGAATTAAGTAAAGATGATACCAAATTAGAAATAAAAATTACATCAGCAAAAAAAGAAAAAGAATCCTAAATAATAAAAACTCAACTACTAAGTCAATTTTTTATTAAAAAAGCAAATCATTATTGTCTAAATCTGTGTTCTGAATAAATTTTATTGAATTTTCTATATCTTCATGAAATATTCTATCCGTTGAAACAAGTGGTACACTTAACCTGAATTTATTTATGAATTTATTTAAAAAAGGAGATGATGATTTGTCTTTGAAAAATAATGCTTGTGAAGCATTGAATAATTCAATTGCTAAAACACGCTCAACATTATCAATAATTATATAAGCCTGTACTGCTGAATTAGCTCCCATACTTACATGATCTTCTTGACCATTAGATGATACAATAGAATCTATGCTTGCTGGTGTAGCTAATTGCTTATTTGCACTTACAATACTAGCAGCCGTATATTGTGGAATCATTAAACCCGAGTTTAATCCGGAATTATTAACTAAAAAAGCTGGCAAACCTCTCAACCCCGAGACTAATTGATAGGTTCTTCTTTCAGAAATATTTCCAATTTCTGCCATTGCTATTTTTAGAAAATCAAAGCCAAAAGCTAATGGCTGGCCATGAAAATTTCCACCAGAAATAATCTTGTCCTCTTTTGTAAAAATATTGGGATTATCAGTAACTGCATTTATTTCAGTCACAAAAGTATTCTGAACAAATTTTAATGTATCTTTTGTAGCTCCATGAACCTGTGGTATACATCTGAAAGAATACGGATCTTGTACGTGTGTCTTAGGCTCAAGCATCAACTCGCTTCCCATTAAAAAACTTTTAATTCTTTCTGCTGTCTTCATCTGTCCATCATGAGGACGCAACAAATGAATTAAAGAATCAAATGGCTCAATACGCCCATCAAAAGCATCCAAAGAAATTGAGGAAATCAAATCAGCCATATAACTTAATTTGTATGATTTCAACAAACAATGAATTCCGTAAGCAGCCATAAACTGAGTACCATTTAATAAGGCCAAACCCTCTTTTGATTGTAGTGATATTGACTGCCAACCAAAGATATCAAATACTTCTGAGGTAGGTAATTTAGTACCATTGTAACAAACCATACCTTCACCCAAAAGTGGCAAAGCTAAATGTGCTAATGGAGCAAGATCACCTGAAGCTCCCAGCGAGCCTTGAGTATAAACTATAGGTAGGATATCGTGATTATAAAAAGCCACCAAACGCTCTACTGTTTCTAACTGTACTCCACTGTAACCAAAACTAAGCGACTTGATCTTTAACAATAACATCATTTTCACAATAGACTCTGGAACTAAATCTCCAGTTCCACAAGCATGCGAACGAACTAAGTTTTCTTGTAATTTAACAAGATTTATTGAATCTATTTTAACATCACACAAAGAACCAAAGCCAGTATTTATACCATAAATAGGGTCTAATGATGTTGTGATTTTTTTATCTAAATACTTTCTGCAATTAATTATATTTTCTTTTATTTCTTCTGACAGTTTGATTTTAAGTTGTTCAGAAACAATTCTATTTAGGATTGAGAGACTAAATGGCTGGGAACTGATCGTGTACATTTGCAGTAAATTATATTTTTTCAAAATTGAACATTACATAATAAATATGCAAGTAATTATTAATTTATTAATATTTAAAGAATAATACGTTATTTTTGAGCCTATTCAGATAAAAAATTATGAAATCTATAATAACTATATTTCTTACAGTTCTATTATTTTGGTCATGCTCCGAAAAAACAAAGGACTACGTAACAGTTTCGGGTAAAATCTCAAACCCAAATAAATTAAATGAAATAGTAATTAGCAATAGAGCAGGGTACTCAAAAGAAATCAAAGTTAAAAAAGATGGATCCTTTAGCGACACTCTCAATATTGAAGAAGGGATTTATCGTTTTTACGACGGTATTGAAATGGGGAGTATCTTTCTCAAAAATAATAACAATACTTCTTTCACATTAGATACAAAGAATTTTGATGAGACATTGAAGTTTAAAGGAGACGATGCTGATAAAAGTAATTTTATTGTCAGCAGTAATCTAATTCAAGAAAAATTCCTTACAGAAGAAATATTTAATAGTAATCAAAAAGAATTTGTAGAGATTTTTGAAGCTTTAGAAAATGCCTACCAAGCTTTAAAAGATCAATACCCATTGATAGACACAGACTACTTTGAAATACAAGACCAGAGCTTTCAGTCAATGAAAAAAGCTTATACTAATTATTTTGAAGAAAAAATTGAAATGAGAAAGCTCTTTGCAAAAGGAACACTTTCTCCTACATTTTCAAATTATGAAAACTATAGCGGAGGTAAAACTTCCTTAAAAGATTTTAATGGTAAGTTTGTTTATATTGATGTTTGGGCTACATGGTGTGGTCCTTGCAAAGCAGAAATTCCATCGCTAAAAAAATTAGGGTTAAAATACAAGACCAAAAATATTGAGTTTATTAGCATCTCTGTTGATGATGCTAGGCGAAGTGGTACAATGGAAAAAGCACATGAGTCATGGAGAAACATGGTTAAGAACAAACAACTAACAGGAACCCAATTAATTACTGGTAATGGATGGAATACAGACTTTATTAAAAACTATAAAATCAATGCAATCCCTCGATTCATACTTATAGATCCTAAAGGCAATATTATTGATGCAGATGCCCCTCGTCCTTCTAGCAAAAGATTGAATGAATTACTTAATGATCTTGGTGTTTAGAGATATCTGCTAAGCTGAAGCTCATTGATTCCTTCGTGAGAAGCGTTGGAAACTGCCTTTCCATTTTTTATCAATAATATCTGTGGTGACTGATGAATCACTTCAAACTGGTCAGCTATCTGGTTAGAAATTTCCCTGTAATTTAATAAATCTAAATAATATGCTGGAAACTCATTGGAAGAATATGTAAAGTGTGCTATGAAATCTTTTAACATATATCGACTAATACTGCAGCGTGTAGAATGCTTAAAGATTAGTTGAGGGCGCGTAAAAGAATCAGCTATCAAACCATCTAAATCAGCCTTAGACTGAATGGCAGTTCCTGGCCATAAAGGTTTACTATCTGGCTTAAACATTGAATCAAAAATTCCCATAGTTATTAATCCTTTTTTAAAAGGTTGTTCAAAATTAACGTCATTTATTTGCTTCATCAAAATTATACATTAACTCCTAGCTTTCAAATACAAATTTTGCTTAATTTTGAATCTTGATGAAAAAGCCTGTAAACATATTAAATAAAAAAGCAAGATTCACATACGATCTTTTAGACTCATATGTGGCTGGAATTGTATTAACAGGAACGGAAATAAAATCCATTCGTGAGAGCAAAGCCTCTATTGCAGAGAGTTTCTGTGAATTTAATTTAAAAGGAGAGCTTTTTGTGATAAACATGACTATTCAACAGTATGACTTTGGAAATCACTATAACCATTCCCCTAAAGCTGAACGTAAATTATTACTAAATAAGAAAGAGCTAAAAAAACTTGAAAAAGAAGTAAAAAACTCTGGACTTACAATCGTCCCCTTAAAGCTGTTTATAAACGATAAGGGGTTTGCCAAACTTAGAATTTCTCTAGCCAAAGGAAAGAAACTTTTTGACAAGCGGGAAACCATAAAAGACCGTGATAATAAACGGGACTTAGACAGGGTGAAAAAGAATTTTAAGTAGTTACTCAATAGTATAGGAGTTATGTAAATAAACTTTAGTTATATTAAAAAAGTACAGATTAATTCGTCTTAAATAAAATACTAATGCGTCTACTATTATTTTTCCTTATTACATCCATGTCAGTTTCTGCTCAGCTTAAAGGGACAATTACTGATATTGACAACAACCCTATCCCTTATGTAAATATATATATAGAAAACTCTTACGAAGGAACAACATCCAACGAAAATGGAGATTATGTGTTAGCACTTTCAAAAGCAGGTAACTACAAAATTGTATTTCAGTTTTTAGGCTACAAAACACAAACTAGCTCTATAGATATTAAGGTATTTCCTTATGTGCTAGACATTACTTTATTTGAAGAGAAAATATCTTTAAATGAAGTGGTTATTAATTCAAATGAAAACCCTGCGAATAGAATTATACGATCTGCCATTAAAAACCGTAAATCTAAATTAAAAAATATTAATTCATTTTCAGCAGACTTTTACTCCAAAGGGCTTATTCGCATCGATAGTTTACCAGAAAAATTCATGGGACAAGAAATCAATGTTGATATTGGTTTAGATTCTACCCGCTCAGGAATTATCTATCTGTCTGAAACGATTTCTAAAATTAAATACCAGAAACCAGACAAGCTTACAGAAAAGGTAATTGCTTCAAAAGTAAGTGGAAACTCAAACGGATTTAGTTTTAATAGTGCTTTGGATGTTAATTACAATTTTTATAATAATACCATTCAAATTAATTCAGCTATTATATCCCCAATATCAGATTATGCTTTTAATTATTACCGCTATAAGCTTGAAGGTGTATTTTATGATGATAGCGGTAATTTAATTAACAAAATAAAAGTTATTCCACGACGTGAAAATGATCCTGTTTTTAAAGGAAGTATTTACATAGTAGAAGATCAATGGGCGATATTTGGATTAGAGTTAAAGGTAAATGGCAGTCAGATTCAATTACCAATTGCAGATTCAATCTCTATCAAACAAAACTTGACCTATGATGTAAATGAGGATCATTGGATTATTCGATCTCAAACAATTGGTTTTAAATTTAGATTTTTAGGGTTTAATGGAGATGGTAGTTTTGTAGCTAATTATTCTAATTACACATTAAATCCTGAATTTAAAAAAGATGCGTTTTCCAATGAAATTTTAGTATTTGAAGGGGGAGCAAATAAAAAAGATTCTACTTATTGGAACACACTAAGACCTGTCCCACTTACAAATGAAGAGTATAAAGATTATGTAAAAAAAGATAGTATTCAAAATCTTAAAGAATCCAAAACATACCTTGACTCATTAGATATTGAGTCTAATAAATTTAAACTTTCTGATTTGATAACTGGATACACTCACAACACATCTTTTGAAAGTAAAAATATACGTATTAGTAGCCCACTAAACGGAATAAGTAGAAACACAGTTCAAGGATATAATTCGAACTTAAAAATAAAATATACCAAAAGGTATGATGGATTCAAAAATTATCTTTCGCTTAGTGGTGCAATCAATTACAGCTTTGAAACGCAAAGAACTAGAGGAAATGTGAGTGCCACATACAAGTTTAATGATACTGATGACCTTACAGTGGGCCTTACAACAGGGATTAGTGTTAGTCAATTTAACTCACAAGAACCTATTTCAGAGTTAGTAAATTCAATAAGCACCCTGTATTTTGAGGAAAATTATATGAAACTATACGAAAGTCGCTTTGTTAAAACATACTACAGCCAAGAGTTGTTTAATGGATTTAGTTTTAACTCTTCGATTAGTTATGAAGACCGAAGAGCTTTATATAATTTAAATAAATATTCGGCTGATCAAAATGAAGGCTCTGACTTCACTAGTAACAACCCGTTAGACCCCTTAAATTATAACACTGCACCTTTTGAAAACCATACAATTGTTAAGTTTAAAATAAATGGAGACATTCGATTTGGACAAAAGTATCTCAGCTATCCAGGAAGAAAAATAAACATACCTAATCTTAAATATCCAAAATTTGGATTTAGTTTTGAAAAAGGGATAAGCGTTGATAAATCCAATTATAATTTTGATCATTTATCATTAAATTTAAATCAAAGAATAACTCTTGAAAACAAAGGAAACCTTCGCTATTTTGCAGCCGCTGGAACATTTTTTAATAACCAAAAACTAGCATTTATTGACTTCAAACATTTTAATGGAAATCAAACCCATGTAAATCTAAATTCAGATTATTTAAGATCTTTTAAGAACTTAGCTTATTATAATTTTAGCACCTCTCAGAACTATGTAGAGTACCATTTAGAACATAATTTTAACGGTTTCATTTTAGGGAAAATCCCTTTAATTAATAAACTTAATTATAATTTAATTTTGGGATTTCACGGGTTTTCGTCAAAAGACCAAAAGCCATATAAGGAATTAAGCTTTGGTATTGATAATATTGGCTGGGGTAAGTATCGCGTCCTAAGAATTGATTATGTTAGATCTTACCAATCTGAGTTTTTAAATAGTGCCTTTCTGTTTGGGTTGAGTTTTTAGCTCTTATTTTCTAAAAGCGGAACAAACTTAAAGTTTCCTAGTTCGTGTTTTTCAAACTCTTTGGCACCTTTACGAACGTAAAGTGTCATTATTTGATCCTCATCACCAACAGGGATTACCAACCTACCCCCTATTTTTAATTGGGACATCAATGGCTTTGGAACAAAAGGAGCCCCAGCAGTTACAATAATACGATCAAAAGGAGCTTCGTCTGGAAGACCTTTATAACCATCACCAAAAATTAACCGTTTACATACATAACCTATTTTTGGTAAAAATTTACTAGTCTTTTTAAATAACTCTAGTTGGCGTTCAATACTATAAACATGGGCGCCCAACAAACACAACACAGCAGCTTGATAGCCACTTCCTGTTCCAATTTCTAGAACCTTATTTCCAGGATTGACTTCAAGTAATTCCGATTGGAATGCCACTGTGTAGGGTTGTGAAATAGTCTGACTTGCAGCAATAGGAAATGCCTTGTCTTGATATGCATGGTCCAAAAAACTTGAATCCATAAACAGATGTCTTGGAATTGAGCCAATGGCCTTCAAAACGGCAGAATTTGTAATGCCTTTGGAAGCTAAAGTAGCTACCAATTTATTTCGCAAGCCTTTGTGTTTAAACGTATCTTTCAAATAATTAAGTATTATGGAACTAGTATCTTAAAATCACAAGTAAAGATAAGTTAATCGGTAAATTTTATCAAGTTAAAATGGTTAATAATGTTTGTAATTAAATAATTTAAGATTCAATATTTGATTAATCCTATAAAAATATCATAGCTTTACATAAAATTTATATTATGAAGCTAAAAGTAGGCGTTTTAGGTGCAGGTCACTTGGGTAAGATTCATCTCAAATTACTTAATCAATCTGAAAAATATGACCTAGTAGGCTTCTTTGACCCTGATGAAGCTCATGGTGAAAAAGTCCAAAATGAGTTTAGATACAAATACTTTAGTTCAATTGAGGAATTAATAGATTCCGTTGACGTTGTAGACATTGTAACTCCGACACTTTCACACTATACTTGCGCAATAAAAGCGATAACTAAAGGAAAACATGTCTTCATTGAAAAACCCATAACTAATTCTGTTGAAGAAGCGGAGCACATTCGCTTACTAGTTAACGAGAACAATTTAAGAGGTCAAGTGGGTCATGTTGAACGTTTTAACCCAGCCTTTATCGCCGTTAAAAATGAAATAAGCTCACCCATGTTCATAGAAACTCACCGTTTAGCTGAATTCAACCCACGTGGTACCGATGTCCCTGTTGTATTAGATTTAATGATCCATGACATAGACATAATCCTGAGCGTAGTTAATTCGCCAGTTAAAAATATAAGCGCAAGCGGAGTTTCTGTGATAAGTGAAACTCCTGATATTGCTAATGCTCGTATCGAGTTTGAAAATGGTTGTATCGCAAACCTAACTGCCAGTCGCATTTCTATGAAAAATATGCGCAAGAGCAGGTTCTTTCAAAAGGACGCTTACATAAGCATTGATTTTCTAGAAAAACAAGTCGAAGTTGTTAAAATGAAAAATGCACCAAAGGACCCTGGAGATTTTGACATGATATTAAAAAATGCTGAAGGAGTTAGTAAACAAATCTATTTTGAAAACCCTAAAATTTATGCAAATAATGCTATTTTAGATGAATTAGAAAG
>Ga0257110_1000817_pt1 | contig 14657 bp, 15 predicted proteins | sample LP_taG_7_FD_190184 | JGI IMG/M metagenome (GOLD analysis project Ga0257110, IMG submission 190184) | Marine microbial communities from Northeast Subartic Pacific Ocean, Canada - LP_J_2015_P26_10m | ecosystem: Environmental > Aquatic > Marine > Oceanic | place: Canada: Northeast Subartic Pacific...
TTTTGACATTTATATATATATATATATATTAGGATTATATATACAGTGATTCCTCATTTTTATACATAGAAATATCAACATTTACCAATTCATTATTAATCCAGCATTTTAAATGTAAGTTATTCTGGCTTTCTTCATATTCATAACAATTGTTAATACCTTGCTTATTTAAAAATGAGGTAACGCGGTCATTTACTTTGAATTGTGGAATCCGGTCCCAAACAACAGGAGTTCCTTGATATGCTACACTTAACGAACAATAAAAAAGAATAAGAAGTATCGAATTAATCATTTGTAAAGTATAATTTCATCATTTTAAATAGTTTATGAAATTGTACAAACATAACAACAAATATTTCCTTTACTAATATGATAACAATTATGTGAACCAATCTCTGAAGGCATTTTTTTACAATCTCTACACATAACTATTCCATTTTTATCTTTTTCCCAGAAATGAAATCGACAACTTGTTCTGTCAGAGTAACTTCCGTAACGCGAACAATATTTATCGTCGCATTTGTCGCAACGGAACTCTTTATATTCTTTATAATTTACACTGTTCATTTATTACGAATATGTATTTAATTAATCGTAATAAAATTCAATTTAAAATTCACCGCATACAGCACGGTTTCCACCTCTGGAACTAATGTAATTTACTTGCTCTTGTGTAACGCAAGCACATCCGTCGCCATTGCTCACGCCACTCTGTGGTGGGACACAACATTCAGGACGGAAATTATTGTTGGCAAAGAAGAACATTTGGCCAGCTGGTAGTGGAACCTTTGGTCCAACGTGCGTACTTAAATTTTGTGCAATGCTAGGAAGTTTTCTTGTATCATAGGAACCAATAACTCCTTGACCCATCTTGTAAGCTAGTGGTGCTGAGCCAATAGCATTGGCGAAACCTTCTTTAGCTTTTTGCTTAGCTTGTGGTGTAACACAAGAACATAAAACATGTCCACCTAATATCATCCCGACGATGACGCTGATTACGATGATTTCAACACGGCAAGATAATCCTAATATATTTACTTTCATTATACATAATTCATAGATAATTTTTATACAGAGAATAAACCTTGGTCCATTGACCATGCGTCACCCATTATTTGTTCAATGGCGCTATTATAATCCATAAATTTAATTCCTTGAATCGTAAAAGAACCAGTATCTGTTAAAATTTGATATAATCGTTTTGGTTTTTCAATACTCTCGCTATCTAAACCTAAAGTGGAAAAATTCCCTAAATCATTATCATCAATCCAAATATTAGGACCACCAATGATTATTTTATCTTTAAATTCATGTTTTTTGACTTGTGATAAATTTGTTGTATCTATTTTAACAATTCCTAAAACTCTTTCTCCAAACCGTAATTGGTCATTTACTTTTATTTCAGAAATATTAACACATCTTCCATCTTCTAATTCTATTTCTGTATTTTTATCAAATCCACCCTCTAAATAACTATGTATATGTGATGTTGGGGCGTTAAATTGTATAAAATTGCTAACTAAATTTTTAAGCTCTACGAAATCTAAATCATCCACATCATCCCAGTCTAATAAAATATGTTCATCTATTTTAATTCGCTTGCTTGTTGTATTGAAACAGTAAATATATGGCTTAGAATATTCTTCTAAGTAAATGGCTTGAGGATGATTTTTAACTGAAATCCAAGTATCATTGTATCTAATCTTATGGCTACCCGAAACGATTAATTTATTTATTTGATACATATTTTTATCATGTGTTGAAATTTTAAAAAAAGCAGTAACCTTTGATCCATCAAATAGATAGTCACCCGGTTTTAAATGCTTAACTTTAACAAATTTATTTTTTAAATGAATCGTCGTATCTTCATCAAAACAACCAGGTTTACCAGGTATATTTTTACTAGATGTGATATGCAAAACATCTCCTAAACCTATTGCTATAATTGCTAATGGAACAGAGACGGCAACAAAAAGTGCGGTCATTGCTGCCGCAGCAGGCCAAGTAAAAGGTAAAATCCATAATAAAATAGTTGCTGCTGCTAATATAATTAATGAAATTACCATTATTTCTAAAAATGCTCCTAAAAATGCCTTCATTGAAAGGAATAATGTCATAACAGTATATAATGCGGATGTCATTACACCGACCGATTTTGCTAAAATATCCTTAAGTTTCATTAAAATTACCTGAACTGGGATAATAATATTGTAAATTCTGCCAAATATATTTGCTACAATTCCCATGATTTTATTACGAATATACGCGAATACATGTCGAATCATATTTACCGATTTCATAATTTCCGCCCAAAATTCGGTCATATGCTGCACAGTGTAATTAATTGGTGCCATAAAATAACCGATTATGGTTGCCAAAATACTTTGGGTACATTGTGTAAAGTTTTCAGCTGTATATTCTATTTTTGATGAATTGGGTGGCGCATTGATTAAACCTGCGAAAGGCATTACAGCCGGATTACATCTTTGTTTCACCCAATCTTTTTTTATTGGTTTTAACTTATTCATCACATAAAAGTATGAAAAAATAAGAAAGAACGAAAATAAAATTAACCCTGTGGCCAATACTGAACCTCCATATTTATCTAAATAAGTAATCTTTTGTGTAATTTTATTTATATATGAATTAAATGTTTTTGGAATCTTATCCATTATATAGTAACTGGATAATATTCATATAGACAAAATTTAATTAATCTTCCCAATCCCAGAAGATATATTCTCCAATTGTAATTCTATGATTACTCGTAATTAAACAATATAATTCATTATCATACTCCTTTGTTTTCACAGCATTTTTATAGTTGCAAACTTTTATATAATTATCAAATTTATCATCTAACTTTTCCATATCTTCATCTGGATTATTTAATATATGATGTTCTCCAGTAACATAAATATAATCTTCTAATTCTCTACTCCAAATTTTGTAGTATGGATTACTTTTATCACCTTTTAGTTTTAAAGTCCCAATAACTGTAGCCCCATTAGAAAGTGTATCTCCTAAATGAATATTTTTAATAGAAACGTTTTTTCCAGATTTTAATTTAATCGGCGTAGTGTTTTTAAAACAAAGAGTTTTGATAATACCTCCAATAGGTCCCGCCCAAATACTTTTCCCTAATTTCATACTAGTACCAATTATGTACATACTAGCAGTCATTACTCCTACAATTTTCATAGCTAAATCTTTTAGTTTAATTATTATAGTTTGAATCTGGATTATTATATTCATAAAAACAGCAAAGATATCTCCTGTAATATTTCCAACCATTCCACGAATATATGCTATAACATGACGAACCATATTCACAGCTTCCATTAATTCTTTTCCAAGCTTTCCCATCAAACTCATCAAGTAATGAATAGGTTGTAAAAAGAAACCCATTGAGTTTGATTGCATTTGAGTAATACAGTGTGTAAAATTTTCGATAGGATCAAATCCAAATTGACCTGCTAAAGGCATCACCATAGGATTACATCTGTATTCAGGCCATTTTTTTTTGATATTTTTTAGCCCTACAGATACTATACTAAATACAAACATACCCACAAATGCTAATAATATTAACAGGGTAAATAACATATCACTAAACTTCATATTAAAATATATAGTTATTTTATTTATGAAATTAAGAACGGTGTTTCCTTGATTTTCTACGACGTCTTGTTTTTCTTTTTCTTCTACGACGAGTTTTCCTTTTCTTTCGACGACGAGTTTTCCTTTTCTTTCGGCGACGTTTTCTTTTTCCACCACCACTTGAAGGACAATTTCCAGAAAATGGGTCACAAGGTGAGTTAATATCTAAACTCTTGGCTTGAGTATCATATGTAGAACTAGCGGCTTGTTGAAGAGTATGCTTTGTACCAGTGCACATATTTTTACCAGAACTTGAAGCCCCCGCTGAAATACTGCCACCAGAACCAGCTGCGGGTTGTGGACATATGACTCCACCGCCGCCTCTTCTGTTCTTTCTTTTACCTCCACCTTTTGCGAGAACCATACTGGCAGACATGTCTTTATTATTTTGATGAGTGAGGGCAATCCCCGCTTTAGTAGTTGCCATTAATGAACCCCCACTTGCGGTTGATGTTGGACAACTTGTCATACCCGGCATTCCACACGCTGATTTTGGTACTTCCTGTCCTCCCCTTTTTTTTCGTGATTTTGTCATATAAAGTATAATTAGATTAAATAAATAAAAAGAAAGTATTCTTATATCTTATAATGGACGATAAACAGCGATTAAATCTTCAAGAGATGATTAAACAATTTGACGCCGATGATAATACTTCTAAAATTCGCCAGCTTAAACATAGTCGTCGTATTCGGGATGACGTAGAAAAATTTGTAAATCTAAAAAAGAAATATAGTCGTATGATGACTTTTGAACCGAAGAAATTTGAAAAACTGGTTATTTCACATTGTAATTTTCTTTGGACTAATTATACTAATATTTTCAATAGAATTATGAAAGATGAACTTAATCTTAATATTCTACGCAAATTTATAGACACATTAAGAGAGGTGGAAGATGGCGATTTGGACCAACATGAAGCTTCTGTTAGAGTTGGAGAGATTTTAAAAGAATTGTATATTGATAGCGCCTTACAACGCGAGAAAAAATTAGATGCCGCCGATAAAAAGCGCGCTCCTAAACATAAAAAACCTGTTAATAATATTAGTTGGGCTAAATATAAAGCTGCCAATTTACATCTGGAATCTTGTTAACACTCTAATACTACTTCCTCCAGTGGTTTTAAAATTTCATTTTTACTTTTATATATATCTAATGTTCTTGCTGATGCGTCAGTCGCATCTACGAATTTCGGCATCCACATATAAGGAATTACATTTTTACAATTAGGATAATATTGGTTGAATAATTCTCGATACCAATATTTTTCAGCAGTAGGGCCATCTATGTTCATATCTTTATACTTTTCTTTGGCGAAATTTTGTATTGTTTCGAACCATGATTCTTTTTGTGTACTAACTCCATCCGAAAAAGCTTCTTTTGTTCTCCACAAAACATTATGTGGTAATAGATTTGTTTTATCAAAAGCTTCTCTCAATAAATATTTTTCTATTTTTGTTCTCTTCATTTCTAAAAAACGAGTTTCAGCAGGAATTGATAAATACATTTGAACGAAATTTTTATCTAAAAATGGAGTTCTGGCTTCTAATCCATGTGAACTAATTGACCTATCTGAACGCAAAACATCAAAATAACAAATATCTTTTAATAATCTCTTACATTCATGGTCAAATTCTAAAGCATTTTCCGCAAGATGAAAATACATATATCCTCCTGTAACCTCATCACTACCATCTCCGTTAAAAACTACCTTAGCATCTGAATTCTCACGAATATATTTAGATATTAACCAATTTCCTACGCTAGCCCTTACAGTAGTTGTGTCGTAACTTTCAATCGTATAAATGACCTCAGGTATAGCATCTAAGAACTCTTGTTTGCTTAAAATAATACTACGATGGTCAGTGCCAATATAATCAGCAACCATTTTAGCATAACGCACATCTTCTGAACCTTCCATTCCAATACTAAATGTTTTAAGATTTGAAGAATTTGGTAATGCCTTAGCAACTAATGCCGTAATTAGACTACTATCTAATCCTCCAGATAATAAACAAGCTACTTCTCTATCAGTATTATTAACACGTTTATTAACTGCTGATATTAAAGCGTTTCTAATACATTCGTGGTAATATTCGTGTGTATGATGAGAGGTAATTTCAGAACAAACAGAATTAAAATATTGTTTTGTAATTTGTTTACCACTATTTATATTAATTTCCATATATGAACCTGGTGTAAATTGTTCCGCCTTATAAAGTGAGTCAGTAATCATATGTGTCATCATTTTCAACTCAGAAGAAAATATATAATGAAAATGAGACTCATTCGCTTTATTATAAGAACAAAATAAAGGACGAATACCATAAGGGTCGCGGGAGACAAATACTTTATTGGTATTTTTATCTAGTAAAAGAAAAGCAAATACCCCATCTAGTATATTTACTGTATATTCAATTCCAAATTTTTTATATAAATGAATAATAATTTCACAATCAGAACCGGTTTTTGTAGGAATATTAAGCGAACGATGTAAATATTTCCAATTATATATCTCTCCATTACAAATCAAAACGCAATCCTCTAACTCTATTGGTTGTCCAGAAGTAGGATTGGAATATCCATTAATAGCCAAACGATGAAATCCAAAGAGTGTTTTATCATTTACTTTTTTCAAAACAGAGTTTTCTGGCCCTCGATTTTTACCTTTGTGGAAGTTTTGTTTTTCAAAATCACCATTGTCTTTAATATTACTAGAGAGTACAGCAAATATTCCACACATGTATTATATTTCTACCATATTATCTTTAGGTATTTTGAAATAATTATTCTATCCTATTAATATAATGGATAATAACGCAGTCAAAGGAGTTTATTACTGTAATCAATATAGAACATTACAATTAAGTAATAGAATGTATGAGCGCAATGTTCCAGGTGTTCCCCTCCAGATGAATTATGACACGAGACCAGTGGATACAAAATTTAAAGTGTTTCCAATCTTAGATTGTCGGACGCCTTCTTACACAAAATGCGAGCGAAGACCTATTTATAATACTAGACATATGTTCGCAGGAAGTAGTCAAGCTTTACCATTTAACGGATATCAAGCAAAAGTAGATACGGAATCTGCTTTAAAGAATATCATTTTCCCATTACAAGAATGTCCACAATCAAAGTTTATTCCCGGATCAAGTAGTGATATGTATAATACTACATATCTTACGCCTCCAATTGAAACAACTAAAATGACAAATAATTTGTTATTTAAGCAAGAAAGATTCGCACCTTTTAATCCTAATATGTGTAATTTAGGTAAAGATAGGTTTAATAATTTTACACGCATTCAAGTTAAAAATTTAAAAAACTAATTTGTTTTTTCTTCTACTGAAATAACTATATTTTCAGTAGTAGGTGTTTCAGTAATTCTAAAATCTTCATCAATCGTATTATATGTTTTAGCCGTCTTCATATAAGCACTTAAAGCTCTTTCTTTTTTAACTGAATCTGTACCCGTAACATAAGCACTGTATAATTTACTAGATATTAGCAATAAGAAACTCACCATAGTTGTTATCGTACTTGTGCCTACATAATCGAATCCTATCGCTGTTCCTGAGATACCGAAATTTACTAGTAAAAGAGTTGATGACGCATACATTGACTTAAGGTATTTTTTATTTAGCATGTTCATCTGTGTTTTATACTTTGGATAAGCCTCAATTTCATCATCAAGATAATTATTGGGTTTAGTTAAATCTATATCCAAATACTTAATACACCAATTTTCTCTCTTTAATTCTATATAGTAAAAGTATAGAACTGACACGAAAGTAATAAAATTACTTAGAAGTGCGGCAAAATGTACAGGATCCCTTTTGTAATAATTTTGTGTTATAGTACAAACCTCCGTATCGCACTTTTGAGGAACGAATAATACCAAAAATGTAGCCATTAAAATCTTATAAAATTCCAAAAACATAAGACACGTTGTAGTAACTCTTTGTTTACTATCTACTGAAAGTTTCATTATGCTATATAATTTTATTTTTAATTAAACGCGTTAAAAATAAATTAAATTTTGCTAAAATTTATATTAAATGGATGTTTCTTTGAATTTGATTGATTTACAATATTTAACAAACCCCTTTGAAATGACTAAAATTATGAAACGAAAAGAAGAATCACTTTTATCTAAGAAAGATTTAGAGTTTTACAAAAAACGCATCTTTAAACTCACTAAAGATATGCTTCGTGGAGAGAAGGTAAATACAAAGGTCAATAAAGCTTTTGAGCACTATGCGCAAGTGTGTATGGATCATTTTAAATTTATGGATAGAATGGAATTAATACAAGGAGAACTAAAAGATGTCAAATCCGAAAAAAAATCTTCCGAAGAAACATTTAACATAAAAGAAACCAATACTTTAATGTGTCGTCAAAAAAAACCTCATCGACCTAAAATAACTGACCATATTAAAATTAAAACAAATAGAACTACCAAACCACCAATTATACCTAAACAAAAAAAATTTAATTTAAAAGACCCAAAATTCCGTGAAAAAGGTTTGAAAAAGAAAAATATCAACATTATTTAATATGACACGTAAAACAAAAAAACATCATAAACATCATAAACACCATCATCATAAAAAACATAAAACACATAAGAAACACCATCGTAAAATCAAATTTAAAACTGAAAAATGCGCACCAAAACAAAATGAAACCACATTGTCATTTACTTGTTATAGTAAACGCTCATTACACAATTTGAAAAATATTTGGAATGCTCGACACCCAGACGTATTAATCCATACTAACGACCCAAAGGAAATATGGCAACATCTGAAAAACAATATGCGTGATACTTGTCATAAAGAATCTTGTTGGTTACGACACCAATGTATTAAAAATGATCTACCATCTAATTTTTATTTACAAAATTTCTCTCCAAAACAACCCAAAGAATGGAAAAAAAAACCCAATACCTGGTTAACTTCTATAGAAATTGAAAAATTAATGAAACAATATGAGAAAAAATATAAACATTTTAGATTTTTAGGTCCATCGCCTATTGATTATGATACACGTAAATTACACAATGAATGCGTTTGGGAAGAAATTTGTAATTTCTCATTGATTGATTTCAAAAGTAAGGGTATAACAAAAGTTGGATTAATTTTTAACTTAGATCCTCATTATAAAGAAGGTTCGCATTGGGTAGCCATGTTTATTAATCTAAGAAAAAAACATATTTATTATTTCGATAGTTATGGTGATAAAATTCCTACCCGATTAATGAAATTTGTTAGAATGGTGAGAAAACAAGGACGACATTTAGGAGAGAAATATAAATTTAAACAAACAACAAGGCGACATCAATACTTGTCTACTGAATGCGGAATGTATTCATTATTTTTTGTTATTTCATTATTGGAGGGTAAACCTATAGAATACTTTGATAAAAAAGTTACTGATAAATACATGCGCAAATTAAGAAGTATTTATTTTAATAAACGATAAAATATTAAAGTTTTTGAAGTTTAATATTATATATGTCAGTCAATTCAAATGATAATAAAGGTTTATTGTGGAATTTATTATCCAAACATCCTAATCAAGAAAAAGACCCAAAGAAATTTCAAGCAGTATTAGAATATCGCGTAAATGAAATACATAGAAATCGCTTTAAATTTAATAATAATTTAATGGCGATGAACAAAGAAATTATTAAACAATTCGCAGCTGAAATACCACCTACTACTAATAAAAAAATACAACCAAAAAAAACCACGTTGTCTAAGGCAAAGGTATTTGAAAATAAATTAAAAAATCAACAAGACAACTTTAATAAACTAATAAACGGAGAGAAGCCAAAAGAAATCGATTTTTCTGATAAAACAGAAGAAGCGCCTATAGATTCAAGAATGGTTGATGATACATTACAACAAAGAGAATTGGAATTAAAAAAAATAATGGCACAACAAGCTCAAAATAACAATAGTGCTACAGAGTGGTTAAAAGCAGAAGAAACTTCTTCATCAAAACATTTAAAAATCGATAAAACCTCCAATGTTAAAATAGAATCTGATATTGTAAAGGTACAGGAAAAAGAAAGACGGGTCCGTTTTGAAGTCGAAGAAAACCCAATGAAAACTATTTCTTTTCTAGATAAGTTGAAAAAAAAAGATGTAAAAGATGAAATCATAAATCAATTAACTAGAATAGAAGAAAAACAAGATAAAATACTTGCTTTACTATCTAAATCCAATTAGCAACCAATCGTTTTGTCTTAGAATCAATTGCTAATCTTCCTAATATTATTGCTTGCCCACCTCTTCTCTTAGCACGATGATAACTCTCTAAATCATATATTTCACCAGTTTTTGACTTCTTTCTATCAGGTTTAAACGCGTATTTTTTACCTGATATCGTAATTTCAATAGCACGCCAAGTTATTTTCTTCAAATTCCTTTTTTGTTCTTTATCAAAGTTTCTCTCTACCGTCAAAGCCGGCGTTGTTGTAAATTTAGTGGGGCTTGGATTACCAAATGACATACATATCAAAGGCTCTTTATCTCCTGCTTTAGCATGAAGAGCACAATCAAAAGCAGACTCCTTAACAGCCCTTAGTAATTGTTTATTAATTTCTTCTTTGATATTTGAAATTTCATATAAAGCTTGATCACTCGTCAACGGTGTTGTTTTATCTAATTTACTAACATCTTTCTCTAATAATCCCTTTGATGCCATTCCACCCTGCGCAACTGCTGGTACTAATTGTTCATCTGTAAAACGCATTAAATATAAATGAACTTTCACATTTCTTTCTTCTTCAGGTAATCCTTCGTGACTACAAATACGACGTGCACGTCCTATTACTTGTTCCATTCGCACTGGATGCCAATAAGGTTCCATAATATGAACATATCTTACATTTTTCAGAGATATACCTTCTGCTCCACTACTTGTAATCATAAATATTTTAATAATCTCTCCACGATTATTATTCGGTGCCGCCAAATTCAATGATTCTTTTAATGAATTAGGTAATTTTTCCCAATCACCATTGAATATTAATCTCATCATTTCTTTTATCTCTGCTGTTTCTGTACCAGTATATAACGCATATTTTGGTTTATCTTCATCTCCTGGTTTAACAATAATACGCCAAACAAGTTTTTTATTTCCTTGTTCATCTCTTTGCTCTACTTGTTTTATTTCAAATGGCGCATATCCATTCTGGTCTAAAACCATACTAAAAATTCCAATTCCTTCTAATGTACGGAACTGAGAGTAAATTAAGTGTGAACCAGAATTATTATTAATATTTTCTAACAAAGCAAGAAACTTTCTACTATAAATATCTAATCCTTTTGGAGACAAATATTCACCAGCCTTCGCCTTTAACGCCTCTATTGCCTGTTTTATGCGTTTTTCATAGTTACCATCTCTGGTTGTTTTCCTTTCATCTTCTAGAGACGCAATATCATCTTGTTCATATTTCCCATCTACATTGGCAACCTCTTCTTGAAGACTAACAATATCTAAAATATCTTCATTGGCATCTCGTTTTATAACAGCGGATATTTCTTCTCCTTCTCTTGGCTTCGGTCTTCCAATCTCCGGAGGAAAAACAAAATTACAAAAAGCACGTGAAAAAATACGATAAGTAGAAACACTATCTTCATACTTACCATCTCCTCCTTTTCTTTTTCTAGCATTTCTTAATTCCATTTTCCGTTCCTCTGATCGAGCTATTTCATATAATCCAAACTGGTAATTACTCATTGGAATTAATTCTACGATTAAATCATTTTCAATATCAAATGCTGGCATTAGTTCCTCTGCCGCACTTCTAAAATAAGAGGTGAGTCCAAGAATTCTTCGTTTAAACAAATTATTATTTTTAAAACTATTGTCTTTTGGATTAATAAACATGGCTTTAAATCCATCTAATGTGTCAGGTAAAGCTTTATATGGTGGGTCTTCGGTAACTTTAATAACGCCAATATCAGCATCTTCTAATTTATTAGTAATTATTCCAATAAATTTTTTAGTTGCCATATTTCCTTGTCTGTCCAATCGAATTCCTTGATATAACCCATCTTTATTTCGTGTATTTACAAAACCAAAAGGATTCCTAGTAACAATTAATTCATCGCTCGAAGGATTGTATTCAACGTAATCTTGGACATTAAATCTACCCAATGCTTCTTCTATTGTTTTTTGATTAACTTTGCCTTTTTGTCTTATTGATAATTTAAATCTGTATGTTCTAATATATCCACGAAGAATATTGAATAAAATACCTAGTTCATTAGGATAATTGATAATAGGCGTACCAGTTAGTAAAACAATTCTACAATTTTCCGCCGATAATAAGTAATCGTATAATTTCATAGATAAACTATTTGGCTTATTTAGTTTATTTACAATTCTACTAACGAAATTATGTGCTTCATCGATAATAACGACACGGTTATCAAAAGGATTTATTTTTCCACTATTTGTTAAACTAGCTAAATGTTGTTTTTGTAATCCATTGTAATTTATAAATTGGTATTTTGCTCGTATCATTTCGTCGATTTGGTCATTTAATACCATTTTTTCTTGTGTTCCCAAATCTTCATAATTTGGTTCTTTCGCCACATTAACAAACCAAGCGCCACCATGTTTTCTGACAAATGCTTCGGTGACAGAAAGAATCTTAGCTAATATACTTGTTTTTTGAGTATTACCATCATTGGATACAAATTCCCAGTATTGATTTATTCTATACATCGCGTTACCACATTTTTTAATTTCATTTTGATAATTTTGTCTAAGTGAAGCCGGTGTCATAATTATTACATGCATTGGATTTTGAAAACCTTCCGCAATAGCTATTGAAGCACATGTCTTTCCGGCTCCCAAACCGTGATATAACAATAATCCTCTATAAGGAGTGTAAAGATTAATATAATCCCTAACTATAGACTGGTGGGTTAGTAAAGAAAATTCACCTGATTTTGCTTCACGAAGAGTATCGCAAGTCACATTGCCTCCTTCAGCGTTAAGTTCGTCTTTATAAGGAGCAAATAAGGAATTGATAAAATTAACAAAAATTTCTCTATTATTTCTATAATAAGCACCAGATCTAATATTAACTGATGGTTGGGCTACTGGTAACCTCTCGTTTAAACCTCTTTCGAATGAAATAATAGCTGGAGGAACTTCAGAACGTCGCACAGAAACTCTTTTTGGTAATCTAACTCTAACAGCTGGCTTAACTGATGTTGTATCAGGTTGAGCGATAGCTGTAATAGTTCCTTTTTTAATTTTCTTACTTGTTTTGAGTTTGATTTTTCCTAATTTTTTAATTTTAATTTTACCTTTAATCTTAACTACGGGTTTCTTCTGTTCTTTTGCTTCCTCAACAGTCGTAACTTCTTCTATTTCTTTTGTGGATGGACCCGAATCATCCACCAATGCTTCTGTTAAAACACGAATTTTATCTTTTTGTTTCATTTTAGGTACAGATAACCCACGTTGTTTTAATCTTGCCATTATAGCACTTCTATCAAAATCTCCTTTACTTCTATCAATGATTTTGGTTTTAATCTGTACTTTGGCTTCCTTTGGTATAACAATTTTTACTCGTTCTCTTGATTTTGGAACAGGTTTTGCTTCAAGTTGTTCTAAAATACCACTCATATATATTACTTGTTTATAAAAACTTTATTAGATTGACTTTATTTGTTCAATTGATAACTGACAAGCGCTTTGTTCTGCTTTCTTTTTAATTTTGTGCTTTGATTCTCCTAGAAAAACAAATATTTTACCGTCATTTTCAACTAAACTTTCCTGTATTTTCGCAAAAGAACCATATTGACTATACGGGATAGAATCTGTAAATGTAAGATTTACTACATTTTCTCCCATACAAATAAATACTCCCATATGATATCCTTCGTCTTCATCGTATTCAGAAATTTCCATATAAGAAGGTGTAATTTTAAATTCTTTCTGAATCATAACTTGGAGAATATTTTTATAATTATCGTCTTTTTGTAACAAATCAGTCCAGTTAACATGTTTGTCAAAAATACTTTCTACGAAAATTTGTGCTATTTGAAATCCTGGTCCAGTAACAAAAACATTTTTAAACCAATCACCATCATCATCTATGGAAATCTTATTAAAATCCAAAAATAAAGCTCCTAAAAAAGCTTCAAACAAACAACCTAACTTTTTAAGATTCGTCCTTGTTTTCTTTTCTTCAGCATTCTTTGACATAATATACCATCTATTTAGTCCCATTTCATAAGCCATTCTACCAATTGATTCATTTTTAACTAAAGCGATTTTCTTATCTGTCATAAACCCTTCGTTTTCCTTAGGAAATCGACGATATAAATAATACTTTGTGATACACTCCAAAACACCATCTCCTAGAAATTCTAGACGTTCATTTGATTTTGTTTTTAGCTTTAAACAATTATTCGGTTTGTCAACAATAATAATGTTGTTTTCTACATTTTCCAAATGCGGTCGTTTAACATATGAACGGTGGATAAATGCTCGAGAATATAGCTTAAAATTATGAACCTTATCCGGTACCCCATACTTCTTTAAAATTTCCGATACTTGGGTTGTCGTTATCTCATGATTATTTGGATTATAAGGATCAAAAACAAGTTCTTCTTGATCTTTATTAATATCTCCATCTTGGAGTAGGGTTTTCTTACTTAATGCCATTATATGTATATATATATCGGATGTCTTTTAAATAGTTTAGGTATTCAATAAAAGTAATATTATCTAATTATATGGGTAATAAAGCAGTAAAGCATTTTAACCCCACTAGGGATAGCACCCCAAAATATATAACCAGTTCATATGTAAGCGGAATGTCAGATGACGCAATAAAAGCACAAGATAAAAAAAAAGCACAAGATAAAGAAAAAGCAATGCAAAAAATATTAGCAATAGCAAAAAAACAAAAAGAAGAGGCAGAAAAAAAACTAGAAGCAGAAAAAAAACTAGAAGCAGA
>Ga0257110_1000818_pt1 | contig 14651 bp, 20 predicted proteins | sample LP_taG_7_FD_190184 | JGI IMG/M metagenome (GOLD analysis project Ga0257110, IMG submission 190184) | Marine microbial communities from Northeast Subartic Pacific Ocean, Canada - LP_J_2015_P26_10m | ecosystem: Environmental > Aquatic > Marine > Oceanic | place: Canada: Northeast Subartic Pacific...
CTTGCATGTTTTTCGGTAAAGAATTAATAGATTTAATAGCTGAAACTTTTCTTTTCTCGATATTCGCTCTATTTCGAGCAGCTTTTACCCAAGCATTAACATTTATTTTATCGAGTTCTTTTTCTCTATTTTTTAATTTTGTTTCGAGTTTTTTTCTCAATGCATCTTGTTTCTTTTTAGGTATACTTATAGTATTTATTTTGTCATGACTATCTCTGTATCTAGACAAATTATAATAATTATACCCCAATAATTCCATATTTTTTTCTTTAGGTTTACGTGTAAAATTTTGAAGACCACCTCGTTTTAAATTATTTAAGTTCATTTTAGCGAGACGGTATAACATTTCAGTTTCTTGGTTTTTTACAGTAGTATTATTTCTATAACCAAGGCTCGCTCTTACTAAATGTAAAGGTTTTCCCGACTTCGTTTCATAATTTATCGCTTGTTTATTTGCAAGCGCCTTTTTCATTTTCCATGTTGCTCGTTTAGGCGCACCTTTCACTTTCTTGACAGCTTTCTTAACCGTATTTGTGATCTTTTTCTTAATGGATTTTTTAGTTTTATCGTCTGACATTTGTATACAATAACATTTTAAAATTGTACCTCATTATCATATACGAAACATGTATCTCTATGATTTTGAGTCTTAACCAGTTCATATAAAATATTATAATATATAAATGCCGAGACGTATTAGAAACAATAACACGAATTCAAATTCAGAAAGTAGTAATAATAATCAACAGGTTAGCCCAAAATCGGTTTTAAATCGTAAAACAAAACCACCTCAACAAAGACGTCTTCGGCGGCGTATAACAATACCACCACGAAATCAGTTAAGTCAGGGGTTTATAGCAACTATGTTTGGATGGGCATCTGGTTTTTTATCAAACCAAAATACGAATCGTAATAATAATAATAGATAATATAAATGGCAACAACACCAAACAAGTCGAATCCAAAAAGATCACCCGTTTCTCCAGGGTTTGCTCCAAGAGTAGTAAACAGTATGACAAGTCCTTTCAGGAAAACTTTAAAAAATGCATTTAAGACCGCTTCTGAAACATTAACACCAACTAAATCTCAACGTGCTAAAAATGTTAACAGTGGGTTAAGTACATTTTTAACACCAAAGAAAAAGTAATATTAGTATATATAAATGCCAACAGGAAATCTTGAACGAAAAAATCTTGAAAATATTATAATAAGACGTTTACGAAAATTATCTACGGAAGAACCAGATAAACGTGAAAAACAGAAATTAAGTAAACTTAGAAGTGATTTTTTAGAACAGAAAAAACTTTTTACGTACGCAGAACTAAATGGATTAGAACAGGAGAAAAAAAATATGAAAGTTTTTAAAAATTATTTAAATACTTGGCTTATAAAATTAAACAATAAAAACAATAAAAACAATAAAAGCAATAAAACTATAAAATATAAAAAATAATTTTAATAAATAGAAGGTTAAAGCTTACCGTACATATACATTTATACAATCATGGCAAAGTTTATAAACGCTAAAGATACCTTGAAAATTGCCAACTACGATGGTCGAAAAATTTCTTTGTGTAATATCGAAGACAAATCGATGAAAATCATTTTTCCGCGCATGTACATGCCGTTTGGTATATCAGGGTTCACGCCCGAGGTTGGCCCAACCAAGTATAACATTGACTTTGCAATGAAAGGGTGGGACGAAGATGGTAACTTTGTTAAGAAGTTTTATGAGTGTATGCGTGAAGTTGAAGATAAAGTTATTCAAAGCGTTTCGGACCAAAGTGAAGATATTTTCAGTAAACCAATGAGTGTAGAAGAATTAAAACCAATGTTTTTTTCGAATATCAAAGAATCACATGATCGTGAACCAAAGTTTCGCGTTAAAGTTGATTCTACTATAGATAATAAGGTTAAACCACACGTTTATGATGAAGAAAAAAAACCTTTATACGATGAAATTACAAATGGTCTATACTCGAGAAATTCAGGGACAGCTGTTGTCGAAATGGTGAGTATCTACTTCTTGAATAAAAAATTCGGGGTTTCTTGGAAACTTAACTCGCTCGTGGTTTATGAGCCACAGAGACTTAAGGGATTCAATTTTGTTTTATAATTTTTCGTTTAGTATCAACATTTGATAAATGGCCTGTGCCTCTTTGAGGAGTTTGCCTTTTATCATGATGTACGATTTTGGGTCTAAACCCATTTTAATTTTAGCGATCCGTATGGATTCATTCCACTTAGTGAGTGTCATTGTTACTTACTCTATTACAACATTTTCTTAATAAGCGTTTTGTATTTTTTTGTGCCCTCTTTTGGTTGGAGACCAAACCCTTTCTTTTTTGGTTTGAAAACTTTAACGAGTGCACTTTTACCCTCTCTTTTCATACGTTTGAGAGCGGATTCTCTCGCCGCTTTACTAACGATTGAACCATATTTATCCTGGATGAGATCCTTCTTTTCGAGACCACCGGTTGTTTTAAGCGCATTTCCATGAAACACTTCAGCTCTTGAACCAAACGTTTGCATTTATTATACCCTGATATTTTTTTTACTTTTCATTACAGTTAAAAATGTTATACACGCGGCTGCGATAACTAATGGAACTAATATGTACCAGTAATTTATACCAAATAAGTCATCTTTTTCATCGAGAGACTCTGGTTCATACCCACCATATTTCAAATCATCATACATATCTTCTTCATCTTCTGTTCTTTCATCCTCTTTCTTTTCTAATTCTTCTTTTAAATCACCGCTTATATCATCTTCTAAATCACCGACTTCTTCTGAATCAGAAAAACAAAGGGAAGTTGATGTTATAAATTTATCACTAGTTTCCATTTCAATGTCTAATTCGCTAGAACAATTCTTTTCATCTTGACAATATTTACAATCTTTACCGTTTTTACATTTACAACAAACGCCTTCTTGTAAACCTTCTGGTAATATTATTTTATCTGCTGGTGCCATAAACCCAGATTTACATACGTCTTCACTGACTGGATTACACGCCTTTGGTGAAATGTCATTATCTTTAAGATTTGAAATCAAACAATTCTTGACCATTTTTATATTAAACTAATATTTTTATGTTAAAATTGTGTTTAATTTTAGCATAAAAGTTATTATTATTTATTCGTCGTAATAATCATCTTCAGGATCGGTCTCGATATAACATTCTGGTCGGATTAATTCTTTTCTTTTTCTTGTTTTTTTTTGCGGTGGATCGTCAATACCATGTTCCCTATGGTATACAACCTTATCCCAAAAATCTCTCATTATTGGCATATACTTAGCAAACCACTCTCGGTCGCGTTTTACGTTTGTTACTATAAATTCACTTGGTTTAGGCCAAGTCAATTCTTCTGGTTTATACTGAATAAAATCAGCCTCCTCTAAATCTAAAATGTCCATACACAATTGTAATTGTGGCATGTAATGTTCTGGTACACTGTCATCTATTGCTCGCATCATGGGACACTTTATTTCTACTAACTTACCCGATTCACTCACACCATCAGGACTCCCGCCCAAAAATGAATAATTTGGGTGAGGACATAAACCTAATTCATGAACAACTTCATTATGTCTTTGTTCATAAAGTATACGCGCCTCGTCTTCATATTTTTCACCGTGTCTCGTTGCTTCATTACCTGTAAACACGGGCCCTTTACCGCATTTTTTTAAAAGAAGTTGGTGAGGTGTTTCATATTTATTAACACCTATAGCCGACGCAGCATCGCTCGCTGTGAGCATACCCATTCTAAGATCTAACCATTCCTGTGATTTCTGAGGCGCATACTCAAATTCTAACCATTTTTGTACATTTGGGTGCATGATACTATCTTAATTACCCCGATAACGTTTAAGCCTTTTCTTCATTACGCGCAACACGCAATCGTTCGCGCAGAACACGTACTGTACCGATACAAGCAATATTCTTACTCACACATTCGTCAATAAGGTCTTGTTTTTTCATATGTGATAATTTTGGTATATTTACAGTTTCGTTTTTTTCATAAACCCCCATTCGAGAAGTTAGAGTTCTTTTTACAATAACTGTTTCTTCATCCGAAGAATATTGTGCTTCTGAATCGTCATCTTTCAATTTTTTACACGTTGGTGATGATGGTGGCGAATCATTTAAACGATCGACCCAGAAAAGTAATTTTATACCAACAACTATACCTATTAAACCACCTGCAATACATAAACACGGTTTTAACATTTTATAGGTAATATTAACCCTTATTTTTTAAGTATAATTAAAGTTGTGAAGAAGGTGGAGGGGGAGTTGGAGGAGGTGGTGGTAAACATTCTGATCTTTCCGGTCTAACTGGTGCAGGACCCGGTGGGGGCGGAGGTGGATAAAAAAACCTTTTTGCGGCGTTTTGTTCTGCCTGTTTTTTATTTTTTGCGTGACCTCTTCCTAAAAACATATTATTTACGTACGCATCTATATAAAAAGTACCATTTTCGTGTGATACAACCCTATATTCGGGTAAATTAAAATTGTTTGTTTGACAATATCTCATGAGATGATCTTTAAAGTTATCGTCTACCATTATAGAATTTAAATCTATAAACTCAGGATTCGTGTATATATTTAATATAAACTGTTTTGCGTGAAGTAAACCAAGATCGAGATATATAGCACCCACAATTGATTCGAAGACGTCTTCCAGAATTTTTGGATTTTTGTTCCATTGATTACGCATTCCCTTTTCGTCCATTTGGACCCATTTGTAAAGTTCAAGTTTATCGGCGATATTTGCAAGTGTTTCACCTCTCACGAGTTTTGTACGAGCCTTGGTAAGAAATCCCTCTTGTCTATTTTCATATCTGTCAAATAGATACTTAGTTATAACAAAACCTAACACAGAATCGCCTATAAACTCTAAAGTTTCGAACGAACCATCTAAATTTTCATTTTCTTTTAAAATCGATTTATGCGTGAATGCTTTTTGGTACAAATCTATATTAGATATCTTTGTACCAACAAGGTTCTCTATATTTAACCTATCAATAATCATCTATTGTATTTATATTAATGTAAATGTATATTTTTTTAAGTAACTTAAGTTGTTATTACGCATTTTCTACGCGAGTATAATGAGGACTCAAATATTTTTGCAAGTTCAAAAATGTAATTTGGACATCTGCTGGTGGTTGAAGCAGATTCTTCAATTTATCATCGAGCATAAGAATACGACCATTATCTGGATGTTTCAGGTTATTTTCAGTCACGTAACTGTTAATCGCTCGTGTCACGGTACTTCTTGACACTAACTCACCCTCTGGGAGTTCGAGAAAAATACGAAGTTTTTCGGAAATAGCTTGTTTACGATTAAACCCGTTGTTCTTTGCACGAGACGCCGCCTTTTCACCTGTCGGGTCATCTTGTTTAGCTTTGATTTTTCTAACAATTTTGGAAAGCGATTTAATATCAGAACGGAGTGCGGTGATTTCTTCGAGAACGGATTCAATGGACATTTTATATCTTATATAGAAGACGTATCTTTAAGTCATTTTCTAAATGCTAAAATTGTACTCAAAATAACCAATATTATCATCGATAAAAATAATAGTTTAAACGTTCTTTCAAATGGGACTGGTATTGTATATTTACCAAAAGAGTATGGTTCACGCGATTTAACTCTTTTACATTGACCAGGACAACCGCCGTGACAACACCCTGGTTTACAGGGTACTACATACCCATTCTTACGTATCCCACATATTTGTACATTTTTTGGATCTTCTGAATTTACATCAGCATAACATCTACACTCGCCGAATATTTCGTCGCATTTATTTTCATCACTCTGACAATCCATATTATTATATACATAATATAATAATGGTAACTAAGAAACCAGCTTTGCAGAATAAACCTTTGAAAAATGGAGATAATTTACCAACAAAGATTGTTAAAACGTTACCTAAAAATTACTATTATTTATTTAACGATTTTTCGAAAAAAATATTAGAGGATTGGGTAAAGAAAAAGGTATGTTTTGGTGATAAAACGCTTTATAAATACATTTCTGAATACTCGAGAGAAAACGTGAAAAAGTTCAGAGCTCGTGTACAAAAACTTTACCCAAACGAAACGTTCGAAGAAGCTGCAAAGGTACTCGTCACGGAATCGATACGTCCGTTATTACATGATATAATAGACGATTTAACGAAGTTTTTGAAACCAATGGGTGATTTGATCATTAGTGGTGGTGAAGCTGTAAATTTTCATTTAACTCAAAATGATAGAATAATAACATCGGATATTGATACAAAATTTGTACCTAAAATGAAACCCGATGATAAGTATTTTGGTAAATTACAAGCCATTAAACTTTTACTTTGGAATAAATTGGGTGAGATAGCACAACGTGATAATTATAAAATTATAAACAAAGTTATTACAGAAACAGATCAATATTTTACCAATAAAGATATTAACAATTATAACTTGGATGATGCGGCATACAGAACAAATTGGGCTCATATAGTTGCGAAGTATATCGGTCTATCAAGCGCTACTAGTAAAGAATCTAAGGGATACCATGTTACACGAAGGTACTCGTTAATGCCTAAACGTAAAAACGTAAAAAATGCGTCTAATGTACTCATAGATGTTGAATTATTCACACTGGATATGAAGTTTCGATTAGTTAATACGAAAACTGGTAAACTTGAAGATAAAAATTTTGGAGGTATTCTTGATATTGCATTTATGCGTCCAAAACAACTTGGTTATAACGTTGCAAAAGCAAATTTTAGAGGTGGTACTAACATGTCGTTTACAAATCAAAATATGAACTTTTCTTATGTAAAAAAGTATAAATATCTTAGTATACCGACAAAGCATTATCTCATAGAAGACATATATACCATGCAAAAGATGGGTCTTAGACCAGGTAAAAAGGAAAAAGATAGGAAACGCATGCTTGCATTGGGTAGATTGATGGTGAAAAAGAGAATTTTAAGTACAGATTCTATAGATACGATTGCGAAAAAGGTTGGTATCAAACTCGGTAAACCTGCTCATACATTCCGAACGTATACAAAAGTAGGACCAAGTATAATGAAAAAGGCATCCGAAGTTAAACCAAAAAAGTACCATTTATCAACAACAACACCTTCTAAACCAAAATTGAGTAAAGATATATTTTATGGATTAAAAGCAAACCATAATGAAATGAAAACACCACCGAACTATTTACGAACTCAATCTAATCAGGTTTTTAATATGGAAAAAATGAAATGGAGACCTAACCCAAACCAAAACTATATACGTAACGAAATGAATTTTAGACCAAATAAACCAAGACCTTTACCATCGAAAATAAATAATGTACGAATGGAGGAAACATTATACGGATTCAAACCTATTAGAGACAAATGGGTACCGAAACCAGTTCTAGAGGGATCAGCAATGATACCATTTATTGGTTTAAAGAAATAATACAACTGTAATATATAAATGATTTACGGTACACCAATCAAAGGTGAAGATGGTATGTACCATGTTAAGGCACTCACACAAGAAAACAAAAAATGTTTTATTAAACTTTCGAATGTTAAAGTATTAGATGTTGATGTAAGTACTACAGGAGAAGTATCATTCGAAATCGCAGGAGAAGAAAACCAGTCTAAAATTAACACTATCAACGCGTCTATTCTTTCTTCGGCTCTAGAAAATAGTAAAGAATGGTTTGGAAAAGAACTTTCAGAAAAAATTATAAATAATGCTTTTACAAAATCCGAAGATATATCAACAGATGTTATAGAAGCAACTCGTATTTTTGACTCAGAAAAACAATTAATTGACTTGCTTGATAGTAATACTGTATTTTGTTCAGGGAAGGTTTGTTCAGTGTTTGTGGAATTTTCAGGAATATGGTTTGCGAAGAAAGCATTTGGACCGTCTTGGAATCTTGTTCAGGTAAAAATTCATGAAGACGAATGTGAAGAATCTGAGACAGAAGAAGAATCTCCAGTCGAATCTTACCCAGAAGAATACATGTTTGAAGATGAAACTGAAGTCGAAGATTCGAAATAAAAAAAATTTATTTAGTATATATAAAGATGATGAAGAGATATAATAAAATCCCAGTTAGAAAAGTTATTCTCGCCCTCGCTATCGCGGTAGCAATTTACTACATAACGACTTCCTATTCCTCTATGTATTCCATCAAGGAACAAGGGTTTGAATTCAGTACACCAGCGGAAGAAATTGAAGGTGTGGCAGCAGAAGCACCAGCGTCCAGATGTGAAATGAAAGCGGGTACCGGTTTGGCATCCTCTCTCCTCCCAAAAGAAGTTGCGTCTCAGGAAGACTTCGGTGAATTTGCACCAGAAGATATACTCGCCGGACAAAACTTTCTCGAACCAAGACAACAAATTGGTTTCCCAGAAACAGTCGGTGGCGCTTTGAGAAACGGTAACAGACAAATTCGTGCCGATCCACCAAATACCAAAGAACCATTCGTGTGGAATAACTCCACTATAGCACCAGATACTATGCGTCGCCCATTGTGTTAATTAATTAATTAAAGAATAAAAACGTATTTTATATATAAAACATTATGTCGGGAAATCCTACAGAAGAACTTTCAAACAGCGTCTCTAAATTGGTTGAACTCAACAAGCAAATTACAGAAGCCAGAGATGATATAAAGATTTTAGTACAAGCAGAAAAGTCTTTAAAATTACAAGTCAAGAAAACTATGACAGATAACGGTTTAGATGTCATAAACCTTAAAAAGGGTAAAATTTCAGTTAAGAAAAGTTCCAGGAAACAAGGTTTAAACAAAACCTCAGTTATGGAAGGTCTCACTACATATTTTGAAGGAAACGAAGACCAGGCTACAAATTGCTTAAAGGTTATACTCGATAGCTTACCAACAAAGGAATCTACCTCTCTTTCTCTAACGGGTATCAAAGATAAAAAACAAGAATAATGGTTTGGAATCAATACGTGTACGAAGCTATGAACGGTAATGAAGCCTATAATAGCGATAACGACGAAATCATTGAACAAAATGAACCTTTACATATAAATGATTGGGAATTGAAACACCAGGAACACCTTCGTTATATGTGGGGGATACTACAACAGTATCTATACGATGCGACAATGTCACATCTTATTTTAAAATACGCAAATTATGACGAATTTGTTGAATTTTGCTTTTACAACTCCCAATACGGGTCCTAGATTAAATTATAGTTATAATATATAAATAAACATGTTACCAGATATCACATCACAAAAAGTCGCTTTACCAGCTTCGCTTTTTTTAGCACTCAGTCCAGGTATTCTTCTCAGAACAAACGGTTCAAAAATCGCATTCAGAGATGGTCTCACGGGTCGAACTGCAGTTCTCTTTCACGCACTCGTATTCTTCCTCGCGTTCTCTCTCATTTCCAAAGCTATGGGTATCGTTCTCACGAAAACAGACCTAATTGTTACAACAATGCTCTTTATTATACTCAGTCCAGGTATTCTCTTGAACATACCACCAGGATCCAAAGGTCTCTTCATGTCAGGGCAAACAAGTCTGTCTTCCGCCGTTGTACACACTCTCGTGTTCGCACTCGTGTTCGCTCTTTTGAGAAAGCAATTTCCTCAGTATTATTAAACGATGAAATGGAGTACTTGGTTATTGGACCAGGCGCAATGGGTGGATTTTCAATGCTAGGATACCTTAAAACAATAGAAGAATCACTCGATAATATAAAAGAATATTCAGGTGCATCAGCAGGTGCAATAATATCTGTTTTTTTAGCATTAGGGTTTAGTATCGATAATATATTATATAAATTAGCTGAACTTGAAGGTAATAAATTAGTCAAACTTAATTTAAAATGCTTCATGAATAAATACGGGTTAGTTGATTTAAAACCTATACGTGATAAATTTGTAAACATTTTTGAATCAGATCCAACCTTTTTAGATATAGAAAAGAAAATATACATTTCCGCCTTTTGTGTAAATACGTCTAAGACTGTTTATTTTTCAAAAGATACACACCCAAATATGAAAGTCATAGATGCGTTATGTATGAGTATAGCAGTACCGTTTATATTTTCTTCATATAGATACGAAGGGATGGTGTATGTAGATGGTGGTACTTTAGAAACATTACCATCCACACCGTTTCTCGACAAGAAAACAAATAAAGTTTTGTGTATTCGTATGAAAATGGAACCAGAATTCATACAAGATATAACAAGCCCAAAACAATTTGCAGAAGCATTGATAGCGTCTACGTTAAATAATAGACAACAAAATGTATTAAAAAATTGTAAAGTTGTTGATATAGATATAGGTCAAGTTGATGTTTTCAATTTCAACATGACGTATGAAGAAAAATTGAAATTATATTTAAAAGGTATGGAAATGTAATATTGTTATAAACTTTTTTTGTTGGTTTATAACAATATGGATGCCTGTGATCCAACGATAAATATAAAAGATCTCAAAACGCTTATTAAACAAAATACAGGCGCAGACCTTAAATTGTCACGAAGTCAGATTTGTGATGTTTATGCGACTACACAGGATGGTAAATTACCTTTACCACCCCTCATAATAAGTTCAGATAGATCTTTTTTATATGATAGAAAATCACCACTAACACGATTAGATTTCGAAAAATTGTTTAGTTCGTCGACCAAAGTTGCATCTATACGCCGAATCGCAAAAAAGGTAGGTGTATCAAGACACGCGGACCCTGCTCTAACAAAGAGACAATTAGTCGATATTATAGGTAGACGTCTCAGAGGTTTAAATATTAATGAACCTATCCGACTCCGAACTATACCGAAAAGAAAAATGGAAACTATTTATGACAATATTAACTCTAACAGTACATTAAATTACAATAATAACGCTATTAAAAATGGGAATGTAAATGGAAACGTAAACGTGAATGTAAATGTAAATAGAAATAGAAATAGAAATGCGACTAATAACATAGGAGTGCGAAATAATACGAATAATAATACTCCTATAAAAATCAAGTTTAAACCAGCTAAATTACTATTCAAAAAATCAAATTCAAATGGTGAACGAACCGGTATATATAGTGCTACAAAAATGGTAAACAGGGGTAGAGAACGACTACCCAGTAATTTATTTAATAAATATTTTAATAAACGTAGTACCAGTAATCGCGTATTATCATCTAACAAATTGGCCGCACGTGATGCAGAAAAAGTTATATTTTATTCAAATAACCCCGAAAATGCCTATAAAAAATTGGTCACACAAGGTAAAATAAACGAACCATTCAGTACATTTAAAAAAAAATACGACAGTGAAAAAAAGAAATTTTATAAAATTAATAACCCTGAAAAAAACACACCGAATAAAAAAACACCGTTTAAAGGTTCCAGAATTTCATTATTTGGTAAACAAAAAACAAATACAGAACCTCAAACACCACAAGCGTCGGTAACACAGAGTACTACAGTTCCTCAAACACCACAAGCGTCGGTAACACAGAGTACTACAGTTCCTCAAACACCACAAACGTCGGTAACCCAGAGTACTACAGAACCTCAAACACCACAAGCGTCAGTAACACAGGGTAATATATTTCCTCAAACACCGGTTTCTAGAAATTTGAATAAAAATTTTAAAAATGAACAGGAAAAGGAATTACAAACATACCTAAACGATAACGAAATCGTAAATCAATCTATAAGAAACGGGTTCCTAAAAATGCTTAATAACGGAACTAATTTATCAAAAATAAAAACAAAAATTCGTAACAAAGTTACTATAAACCTGAAAGAACAACAAAATAAGAATAACGCGAATAGAAAAGAACAACAGGAAAAAAACAACGCTAATAAACGTATAAATGAAAGTAACGCGTTAAAAAACACGTATAACAAGTATAATAGTGTATCTATTAACAATAAAAATAAAATCATTTCGAATTACGTAAACGGTAAGAAAAAACAGGTTAAGTCTGGTTTTTTTGGAGGTACAAAAAACGGTAACGGACCCATGTATGCTTCAATTAGTAACGTTGAAAAAGAAATTGCAAATAGAAATACTAAAAGTAAGGCAAATAACATCGCCAAAGAAACAAAGGAACGTTTAAATACAGAAGCTAACGAAAGAAAAAAACAGAAAAAATTGAATAGAAATACAAAAAAGGAACAGAACATAATTAACAGGGAAGAAAAAGAGAAACAGAAAAATGAGGAAAAAGAAGCTAGACAACAACTCATAGTAACTCTATTAAAACAAAATAGGTTCCAAAATATTAAAACGAATCCAGCTGTTATGAAAATAGCACAAAGATTCATCGAACAAAAACCATTCGCGGCTAAAGACATTGAGGGTGTCGAGTCAAAAATACAAAAGATAATTACACTGGTATTCGAAGGTGACGAGAAAAAAAGACGTATATCTCTATCACAATACGCAAAGGCACAAGGTTTAAACCTTAATAACAAAAACGTCGTTGAACTTATTAAAAATCCAACGTCGACAAATAGAAATATTAATGAACTCGTTGAAATGAGAAACCAAGATAAGCAAAAACGCGAATCTGAAGTACAGGGTATTAGAAACGACGAGGAAAATACCATAAATGCTAACGTAAACACAATACTAAAAACGTACGTTAATGGAAAATCGGAGTACACAAACATTAATAAGGTTAAGGAGGCTATCGAAAAGGTAAAAAATAATAAGGGTTTAGTCGCGGAACAAAAGGTAAAAAATAAAGAAAAGTTGGAACGTAAAGTTGAAACGTATAAAGGTTCGTATGGTAACACTTTCAATACCGTCTCGAAACCTGTGCTTAACGCGTTTAATAAAGGTACAATAAATTATAAAACGGCTGATAAAGAATTGAATAAATTAGTTCAGAAAAAATCCAATGATAACGCTAAGGTTAAGGCAAACAAGAATAACGCTACCAACCTCGCTCGTAAACAAACGGGTGCAATTGCTTTAAGAAATACGTATCAAAATAAACTCGACGATCCCACTATTCAAAAAATCATTTCGAACTTCGAAACTCGAAAAACAAAAGGGTTTCTTAGTAAAACTATAAAATATAACACCATAAATAATGCTAATGCCGCGATCCAAAAAATACAACGAAATAAGGAAAATAAACAGGCAAAATTAAATAAAAAAGAAAAGAATAAACAAAATAAAAGTAACAAAAAAGAATCTGAAAAAACAGATAATGTACAAAAAAGACAAGAGTCTCGTAAAGAGTTTGAACAGTTTCTCAAAAACCAAACTAACCCAAGATTGACTTATGAAAACATTATGAAAATACGAAATATATCTTTACTACACAACCACGTCCATTTACGAGGTAAAAACGTAAGTGTAGCAAAGGAAGAAGCTAAGAAAATAATTGACGATAAAAAGAAACAAATACTCAAATCCCCAAATAAAATTTCGTCTAAAAATACAGAAAATATTAACAATAAGGTTAAACGTATCAATCAAGAAGCAGAAAAAAGAAAACTCGCTAACTTAGAAGAATCTAAGAAAAAACAAGCTAAGAGTATCGCAAACGCAGCTAAACTCGAAAAGGAAAGAAGAATTGCAAAATTAGATGAAAATATCAAAAGAGAAATATTAGTAGAATCAGAAAGAAAACGTAATTCAAAAAAATTATTCGAAAAAAAGAGGAAAAATGAAGAAAAGGATCAACAGTGGTTGAATATGAAAATACCAACCGAAAAAAATATTATAAAAAATGCACGTAAATTAGAAAATAAGGTTAAGAAAAATAAAAAAATACTCGAAAATAAAGAAAGGGAAAAAGAGGATAAAAAGAAAGCGGCACAAAATCAACAGTTACGCGCTTCACTTACTAAAAAGGTTAAGTCAGTACAAATGGACCAAAAAGTTAAAAATAAATTACTTAACCAACTCAAAAATTATAGTGTTCCAATTAAAAATATAGCACCAAGTATTGAACAAACAATCAAATCTGAAAAGTTAAACGGTAATTTCAACGAAGCGGAAAATATAAAGAAACGACAACAAGTTAAGAAACAACTCGCAAATCACATTTCTAAAACGTATCCAAATATGCCGAAGGTTGATCGTAAGAAATATATAGATCAAGCAAACCTTAAACAATGGAAAATAGGTGTATTTTCGGGAAGTCAGGGGATGGGAGCGAACCAGGCGTTTAATAGAATTAAAGGTAATATAAACAAAAACGTAAATGCGAAGAAAAAGAAGAACCGAGATGAGAAAGAAATAGCGAACCGTGAAAGAAAACGAGTTCAATCAAAGTTAATAAACGCAATGAGAAATAAACCTCCTCCACCACTTCCACAAAAAAATAAAAAAGCGAATCTCAAGAAATTGGTTAATAATACTATGAAAGGTCGTGCGGCTAAAAATGTAAGTAAACTCAAAAAGAATATCAATGAAGGTGTTTCTGAAATGGCAGTCAAGACCCGTCTTGCACAATTAAATAAACAAACGAAATACCAACAGAAATAAGTAATATAAAAAAAATAATCTAATCAATAATAAAACATGCAAAGAGTTTTGGTAAATTACCCACGTTTTATTAGTGATAACAATAAAATTAAAATTACCAAATCAAAACGTGTTGTCAAACCTCTGTCTCGATCTTTAG
>Ga0257110_1000819_pt1 | contig 14643 bp, 19 predicted proteins | sample LP_taG_7_FD_190184 | JGI IMG/M metagenome (GOLD analysis project Ga0257110, IMG submission 190184) | Marine microbial communities from Northeast Subartic Pacific Ocean, Canada - LP_J_2015_P26_10m | ecosystem: Environmental > Aquatic > Marine > Oceanic | place: Canada: Northeast Subartic Pacific...
CTAGCTATAATACTGGGTATTGTAGCTAGTTGTTTTTATGCATTCTTTGTCTTGCTTCAACACTATAATGGTTAACAACAAAAAAATAAAAAAAACAACACTAAGTTTAGTATTTTTTACTGTACTAATGTTCGGATTTGGTTATGCGATGGTCCCTTTGTATGATGTTTTTTGCCAAATTACTGGCATTAATGGAAAAACACAAAGGGTTGTTGAAAATAAAACAACGGAAGATTATGCAACTGATCGTTGGGTAAAAGTTAGGTTTGATGCAAATATTAATGGCGATTTACCTTGGATACTTGAACCTAAAGAAAAAACTATGAAAGTTCAGCCTGGTAAATTTTATGAGGCAACCTACATAGTTAAAAATGAATTTGATGCAGATATTACAGGTCAGGCAGTTCCAAGTGTTTCACCTAGTGTGGCATCATTGTATTTTAAGAAATCTGAATGCTTTTGTTTTGTAAATCAATTATTAAAAGCTGGTGAAACGCAAGAGATGTTGATAAGATTTGAAGTTGATAAAGACTTGCCTGAGAGTGTAACTGCTCTAACACTTTCCTACACTTTTTTTAGGGTTCAGTCAGATAATTCGTAATTAATTTTTGGTAAAGGAAGTTCGTTATGTCAAGTAATAAGGATCTTTATTATGTTCCTCATGGCAGTAAATGGCCAATAGTTGGTAGTTTATCTATATTTACTTTTTTCCTTGGTTCGGCAATGCTTTTTAATAATTCCGACGGAGCAAAATATGTATTTATTGTTGGCATCTTATCTATAATATATCTTTTTGTAGGTTGGTTTGCTGATGTTATATCTGAGAGTCGAGCGGGAAATTATAATAAACAAGTTGATATAAGCTTTCGTATGGGTATGGGTTGGTTTATTCTGTCGGAAGTAATGTTTTTTGCAGCTTTTTTTGGAGCACTATATTACGCCAGGATGTTCTCTATACCTTGGCTAAGCGGCGAAGGCCAAGGTGCTGTTAACGGTACACATGAATTTTTATGGTCAACCTTCCAAGCAGTCTGGCCAACTAACGTTATTCCAGACCCAACAAATGCCTTAGGTGGAGGAAAAGCCTTTCAAGAGTTCAATGAGGTGATCCCAGCATTTGGAGTACCTGCAATTAATACCGCAATTTTATTGGTCAGTGGATTAACAGTTACCTTTGCTCATTGGGCTTTAAAAGAGGAAAAACGAAAAGCTCTTACTCTGTGGCTTTTTGCTACAGTTGCACTAGGTTTTATTTTTGTTTATTTCCAAGCAGAAGAATACAAGCATGCTATTTTTGATTTAGGTATTACTCCTGCATCTGGTATATATGGATCTACATTTTATCTATTAACTGGATTTCATGGTTTTCATGTAACAATGGGGGCTATAATGATCGCAGTAATAATGTTTAGATCTATGAAAGGTCACTTTTCTAAAAAAGATCATTTTGCCTTCGAAGCAGTTGCTTGGTATTGGCATTTTGTTGATGTTGTGTGGTTGATATTGTTTGTTTTTGTATACTGGATTTAAAAAATTAGAAATGCTACTTAAAGTAGCATTTTTTTTGTCAAAGATTGGGAGAAACCCAGTCCATGTAATAACCAAAAAGTATAAATATAAATAAAAAAATAGACAGCCCAACTCTTATGGTGAGTGATGCAACCATCTTGTTTGAATCATCTTTATCTTTCATAAGAAAATGAAACCCTTTTGTAAGAGATATCAGTATTAAAATTAGAATTAGAATAACAATAAACTTAAATATTGCAGCCATGTCCATAATAGGCGCCTTAAAAATTATTTAAATATTAAAAATGCATAAATATCGATTTAATTTTACAATACCGCTTACCTTAGCATTTCTTATAACTTTCTCTATTTTGATACGTTTGGGCTTTTGGCAACTTGATCGCGCCGATCAAAAGAAAGAAATTAATCAAGATTATAAACTAAGACAGAGTGAAGATGTCGTTAATTTAAATATACACAATGGTATTGGTAATCCAGATTCCGTTCTATGGAGAAAAGTTAGTCTTAAAGGTTCCTTTTATAAAGAAAAAAATCTTATAATCGATAATCAAATTTACAGAAGTAAAGCAGGTTTTAATATTCTTACGCCTTTTAAAATTGAGGGTACTGGTAAAACAATCCTTATAAATAGGGGTTGGCACATAAACTTAATTAATAGAGAGCAAGTACCATTAATTAATGATGTAGATGAGGTAAAAGATATTCTTGGTTATGCAATTAAAATAACTGTGCCAGGAATTGATCTTGGTGGAGGAAATATAGAAATAATAAATTCTTCACTAGCACGTTTTCAAAAAATTAATTTAGATGAGATTAATGATTTTTATCAAGCAGATTTTTTACCCTATATGATTTATTTAAATCCATTACTAGACAATGAATATATAAGTAATTTTAAATTACCTGTACCTGATTCTGAAAAAAACTATGGATACGCATTTCAATGGTTTGCTTTTGCATTTACTTTACTGATAATTTTTATAAGGATAGGAATAATAAGAAATGATAAGTCAAAAAAATAAAGGAAGGTTAGTATTAATAGTTATTGCTTTAATGTTTTTTTTACCAATTCTTATTAGTTGGTATTTAAGTTTTTTCTCAGATTTTAAGAAAGATGCTAAAGGTATTCAACATGGAATTTTAATAGAACCACCTATACCCTTAGGAAATTTACAAGCTTTTTCAATAGGAGAAACTAATATAGATGAGTTACAAAAAAAATGGACTTTAGTTTTTTTTACTGGAAAATCTTGCAAACAGGATTGTCAAAATAAGCTTTATCAGTTGCGCCAGATAAGATTAGCTGTCGGTAAAGATAGAGATAAAGTTGAAAGATTACTTATTGCTGATAAGTCGCTAGATTGGGAAAAATTCAAAGATGACTATAAAGATCAAAAAGTTATTGATGATAGAAGCAAATCATATAACTCATTAATAAAATTATTTAAACAATATGATGGATTTGATATGAGCTCAATATATCTTATCGATGCCTATGGTTCATTAATAATGAAATATCAAAAAGATGCAAAACCAAAAGGAATTATAAAAGATATTGAGCGATTAATTAGGGTTGCACCTTAGCATTTTTTAGTAATTTATCTATTGATTTATGGAGTGCTTTAAAGTCCAAAACTCCAATAATCGTATTAATAATTTTTCCTTTATGGTCGACAATAATGGTAGTTGGAGTTAATTTAACATTATTAAAATTATTGATAATATTTTTTTCAATATCCAGCGCAACTGGAAAAGGTAAATTATTTTTTTTAACATAACTTAATACTCGGCTTGGAGGATCATAAAACATTGATACAGCAATTATAGTGAAATTATCATTCCTATATTTTTGATAAGTACTAATAAGGGCTGGCATCTCTTCAATACAACCTGGGCAATCTGTTGCCCAAAAGTTTATTAAGTAGACGGTACCTTTAAGATCTTTTGTAGAAATTATTTCACCAGAACTTGTGATTATTTCTATACTAGGCACTTCTTTTAATTGAGTACTGATTAAAAAAAAAGTGATAGATGAAAATATTAATAAAATAATAGAGATTTTTTTAAGCATTTGCTGTCCAAAAAGTAGTTTATTTTGCTTACAATTGCAAAGTATTTTATCTTATAAATAAGGTGTAATAAATATAATATGATTTGGTATAAAAAAATTCTTTTAATTTCAGTTATTTTAACCCTTTGTGTCGTTGTCTTTGGTGCATATGTTCGTCTTACAGATGCTGGACTGGGATGTCCAGATTGGCCTGGATGTTATGGTACTTTAACTGTTCCAGAGAGCATGGAAGCTATTGCGGATGCACAAAAAATTTATCCAAATAGTCCAGTTGAATCAACTAAAGCTTGGATTGAGATGATTCATAGATACTTAGCAGGTATATTAGGAATTCTCATATTGATTATAGGGTTTACATCTTATAAAAAGCGACAGGAGATTGCTGTGCCAGTTGCTTTACCAATTTTTTTAGTATTACTGCTCTTCATGCAGGCGGCACTGGGTATGTGGACAGTTACTATGCTTTTACAGCCAGCCATTGTGACATTACATTTACTGGGAGGGATGTCTATTCTAGGTATTCTGTCCTTTATAGCTCACAGGCATTTAGGATCTTTTAATAAAAATATAACTATTACTAAGGGCCTGCTTTTCGCAATTCGTTTTTCGTTGGTATTATTATTTTTTCAAATAATGCTTGGTGGGTGGACCAGCACAAATTATGCTGCATTAGCGTGTACGGATTTTCCAACATGCCATGGGGCTTTAATTCCTGAAATGGATTTCAAAAATGCATTTTCAATTTTCCGGGAGCTTGGCTTAACCACCACCGGCGACAGTCTATCTTTAGCAGCACTTCATGCAATTCAATGGGTACATCGAGTAGGAGCTATTTTTTTGACTCTTTATTTGTTAATAATGGCCTATAGTTTAAGCGCCTATCCTAGTATTCGTTCATATAAGAATTGGCTTTTAGTCGTTCTTGCCATACAATTCATTATTGGAATAGCTAATTTAATATTGCATCTTCCGCTTGCCTTGGCAACAGCACATAACCTAGGTGCAGCACTTTTAGTTATAATACTAGTAATAATTAACTCGAGATTTACCCCACGCTATGAATAGAAGTATTCCTGCAAAATCCCTATATTCAATTAATAATCTGAAGAATTTTTATGCTCTTTGTAAGCCAAGGGTCACAGGTTTAATTGTATTTACAGCTATTATTGGTATGTTCCTTTCAACCCCAGGTATGGTTCCGATAGATATTTTAATTGCTTCTAGCATAGGTATTGCTTTTGTTAGCGGTGCAGCTGCAGCCTTTAATTGTTTAATTGAAGAAAAGATTGATGCGCTCATGGCGAGAACAAAAGGGAGGCCTTTACCAAAAGGAGAGGTTTCTCAAAAAGAAACTGCAATCTTTTCTTCAATTCTTGGTGGCTTAGGACTTTTTATCCTATTTTATTTTGTAAATTCCTTAACCATGTGGCTGACTTTCATTACTTTTCTTGCTTATGCCGTCATCTATACAATTTTTTTAAAACCAGCAACTCCTATGAATATTGTCATTGGTGGTGCTTCCGGGGCTATGCCCCCCGTTTTAGGCTGGGCTGCGGTAAATAATTATGTTGCTCCTGAAGCTATTGTCCTATTTTTAATTATTTTTTGTTGGACTCCACCCCATTTTTGGGCTTTAGCTTTATATAGAAGAGATGAGTATGCAAAAGCAGGAATGCCAATGCTCCCTGTAACCCATGGCGAACAATTTACTTTATTACAAATTGTACTTTATACAATCATTCTTGTTATCGTCACAATGGCGCCTTTCAGCGTTGGGATGACAGGACTCATTTATCTTGTTTTTGCTACCGTTTTGAATGCTTACTTCCTTTATTACGTAGTTATGCTTTATAGAAATTATTCTGATAAACTGTCTATGAAAATTTTTAAATATTCTATCTTGTATTTAGGCTTAATTTTTACAGCACTTTTAATTGATCACTATTTTAAGTTTAAATTTATTTGATATTATCAATATTAGGAAATATATATGAGCAAGCAAAGTGAATTGAAATCTCTCCTTGAAACAGTTTTTGTTGTCATCGGGACTTTAGTTGGTGCTGTGTTAATTATTACTTTTGCCACTTCTAAAAGTGACCCAGAGGATAAGCCAGAACCCGAAGCAAAAAATATTCCTCTTGAACAAATGGTCCAACCTTTTGCAAAAGTTAAATTAGCCATAAAGAATACTGCCCAAGACAATGAATCAATTTCTGGAGAGAAGATCTCACAAGTTAATTGTATAATGTGTCACACTTCTGGGTTAATGGGTGCTCCAAAAATTGGTAATATGGAACAATGGAAGCCTAGAATTGCTCAAGGGAAAAAATTATTAGTTAGTAATGCCGTTAACGGTATTAGACAGATGCCTGCCAGAGGAGGAAATGCTTCATTGTCTGATAGTGAGATAGCGGCTGCCGTTATTTGGATGGCAAATAAATCTGGTGGGAGTCTTTAGTTATATTTAATGGCTAACTTTGCCATTGGAGATATACATGGTTGTTTCCATACATTTAATTCCCTTTTAGAAAAAATATCTTTTAATAATAACTCTGATACGCTTTGGTTGGTTGGAGATATTGTTAATAGAGGAAAAAATTCATTAGAAGTTATTGATTGGTGTTTTAAAAATCAACAAAATATTAAGTTATCACTTGGAAATCATGATTTACATTTTTTAGCTCTCGCATTTTCCATAACAAGTAAATCAAAAAAAGATACATTAGATGGAATCCTAAAGTCTCCTAATTTATCCCTATATAAAGATTGGTTACTATCTGTACCTTTGTTACACGTCAATGGAAATTATATAATGACACATGCAGGTCTCTTACCTTCATGGTCAAAAAAACAAGCAGTTTTATTAGCACAAACATTTTCTGATGCTCTGCAATCTAACCCAGAAAATACCCTTGAATCAATGTATGGAAATTATCCTAATCAATGGAGGGATAATTTGAGTGATAAACATCGTTTAAGAATGATAGTAAATATTATGACAAGAATGCGATGCATAAATCACAAAGAATATTTAAATTTTACATACAAGGGAGATCTGCAAGATTTACCACCAAATTTACAACCATGGTTCGCATTAAAAACTAAGAGACAAGATAACGAATTCACAATTACTGGCCACTGGTCAGCTATAGGTTACTTTAAGCATATTTTAGGCGTATCTTTGGATAGTAGTTGTGTTTGGGGGGGACATTTAACTGCGTTGTGTTTAGAGACAAAGAAAATATATATGGAGAAAGCTGATTCGCGAGATTTAGCTTAATTTATCTCCAAAAAGTGTTTCAATTTCACTTAAACTAGCATAGTGATTTTGTCCACCACGCTCTTGAATTTTAATAGCACCCATAATAGATGCAAGCTTACCCGTTTTTTCCCAAGTATATTCGTTGACAATACCATAGACTAAGCCAGCTCTATAAGCGTCTCCACATCCAGTTGGGTCCACAGGATGTTTTACTTTTATAGGCGAAATAGAAATCTCCTTATCAACATATATTTTTGACCCCTCTGATCCTTTTGTAATAATTAAAGCATCTACTTTAGAGGCTAATTGTTTAATATTCAAATTCGTTACATTCATTAGCATTTCAGCTTCATAGCCATTTAATGCTACATATGTTGCCTGATTTATAAATTCTGTTAATTCTTCTCTATTGAACATTGGTAATCCTTGTCCAGGATCAAAAAGAATTGGTATATCCTTTTCATAGCATTGTCTTGAATGATTAATCATACCTTCTTTACCCGCAGGTGCGATAATCGCCAACATCATTTTTTCGGTAATACTTGAAATATTATTTTGATGAGATTCCATCATTGAACCTGGATGAAAGGCTGTTATTTGATTATCATCAAGATCAGTGGTGATATAAGCTTGTGCTGTAAGCGTATCAGGAATTTCTTTGATGTAGTCTTGAATAATCTCCAATTTACTTAAGCGATTAGAGTAAGGAAGAAAATCCTCCCCAACTGTTGCCATAATAAAAGAAGGAGACTTTAGTAACGCTAAGTTATATGCAATATTCCCAGCAGTGCCACCAAAATTTCTTTTTAATTCTGGTACATAAAAAGACACACTTAGTTTATGTATCTGGTCTGGTAGTATATGATTTTTAAAATAATCTTGAAAAACCATAATAGAGTCGAAGGCCAGAGATCCACAAATTAAAATATTTTTCATATCAACGCTCACTTCGATAATAAACTTTTTAATAAATTAGATTAACATAAAATTAATATGGAAATTTTTATACTTTAATTATGAAATAGATTTTTTTAAATAAAGGGAAGCAATATTCCAGTAGTTACATTTTGTATCATTCTTGTTATGACACGTTCAGTTTTTTCCGATAATGTATATGCGAAATAATCTAACCTACCAATTATTTTTCCAAACTCTCTTTCAAATGATAAATTTGCTACCTCATCATTTATTTCATTACTGATCAATAGAAGATTTCCTTTGCCATCTTTTTTTGTTGATAACATCCACATACTAATTTCAATGTTCCGCGCCATGTTGTAGAGATTTTGAGGATCAATTGAATCTGTAATGAAAAACTCTGTTTTATCTCCATGGGCCTTTACTAGCATTGTATAGAGACCAGCAATAAGAGAGAGTACTCTATCTCCATTAAATTTTGGATCAAATGCTTGATATACCGCTTTAAAATCAGTAGCTTGATTTATTTCCTTGAGATCCCATTCATGGCCGCCATAAAAAAACCAATTTACAGCTTGTTCTGCATTATCAGATGTAGTTTTTTTTAATTGATTAGGGTTTCTTTTATATAGCTTTAACATCAATATTTTTAAACTTTCAATATTTTCTCTTATTTCATAATCAGCCATTCTGTCTTGGTCAAGCTTTGCAAGTTGATTAAAAGATCCTTTATCATATTGTGTTGCATCTTTCCTATCTATAGATGAGCCGCCACAAGCTGACAATAGAAAAATTAATATATATAAAATTGATACCCTAACCATTTATTTAATTGCTCGATCTGCAGGGAAAATAAGTTTAAAAGAGCTACCTAAACCAATATCACTATTGATCTTCATTTCTCCTTGGTGTTGATTGACAACATTTTTTACTATTGCTAACCCAAGACCTGTACCACCAGTTTCTCTGCTTCTATTTGGATCAACTCGATAAAATCTCTCGCTAATTCTTTTAATATTTTTTTCAGGGATACCAATACCATTATCAACTACTTCAAAAATTGGTAATGTATTTATTAAATTCCAACGTATACTAATTTGACCTTCAGAAGGAGTATATCTAATTGCATTAGTAATGAGATTATTAAAAGCACTCTCAATTTCTTGTCTTGCTCCATATAAATCTAATTTAGAGTCAATAGAAAAATCAAATTTATGGCTATTACCTTTTACTTCAATTACATTCTTTTTTATATCCCTAATTAATTTAGCTATATTAATTTTTTCTGAACGATTAACGTGTTGATTACTTTCTATATGAGATAAAAGTAAAAGATCTTCAATTAATATATTCATACGATTAGCTTGCCCACTCATCATACTAATAATTTTCTTTTCGGATACACTTTTACTTGATTTCATTTCAGCTAATGTTTCGATAAATCCAATTAAGACTGTTAAAGGAGTCTTAATTTCATGTGAGAAATTTGAGACGAATTCTTTCCTCATATTTTGAATTTCTGTTTCTTTGGTAATATCCCTAAATACAATAATTCTTTGTTTAGATCCAAAATATGCAACCTTTATTTCTAAAGGAGGCATACTTGTTTGGTTATTTATCTTTAAAGTATCTTCGTAATTTTCATTTTCAATATACGCTTTAAAATAGGTATTCCTATAAATATAAAAAATCGGACGATTATAGTCATTTTTTGGAATAATATTCAGCATTCTTTGAGCAGTTTTATTACTCCAAAGAATTTCATTATTTTTGTTTACAGCAACTACTCCATCAAGCATAGCTCCTGCGCCTGACTTAAATAAATCAAGAACCTCAAATAATTCTTGTTTTGTTTTTTTTTGTTTTGTTTCAGTGCGATATATTTTCGAGAAAATCTTGTTCCATATCCCACTGCCATTTGGAAGATTTTTAATTGAAGGGTTATCCAACCATAAATCTAATTGGTAAAGCCAGTAAGTATGGAATAGTATTACTGAGGTAAGTGTAAATACTAAAGATAAAATTGCAATATTTAAATTAAAAATATTAAGGATTAATAAATACGCTATAGCCAATATGACTAAAAAGAATAAAGCACGCCATTTAATCTCGTTCAATAGTATTCCTAGAATGAAAAAAGATAAAGTATGATTTCGAAATACTACCCATTTAATCTCTGGTTAACCTGTAACCAAATCCACGTACAGTTTGTATTATTGATTCCTGACCATATAATTTAAGGCTATCTCGGAGTCGTTTAATATGAACATCTACCGTTCTATCATCTATATCTTTTTTGTTCCCCCAAATTTTATCTAAAATTTGATTCCTACTAAATACTTTATCAGGATTTCTCATAAAAAAATTAAGCAGTTTAAATTCTGTAGGGCCTATGGAAATGGTTTTGTTGCTAATTTGTAATAAATATTTTTGTGGGTCTAGGGTAAGTCCATTTATTGAGACTGGTTCATCTGAATATTCAGGAGCTTTTCTTCTTAAAATAGCTTTTATTCTTGCTATTAATTCTCTAGGACTAAAGGGTTTTGTCATATAGTCATCTGCGCCAGTATGTAAGCCCAATAATTTATCATTTTCATCTCCTTTAGCTGTTAGCATAATAATAGGAATGTCTTTGGTATTTGAATTACCTCTAACTCTTTTAGCAAATTCAACCCCACTCATTCCAGGAAGCATCCAATCTAATATTATTAAATCTGGTAAAGTCTCGAGTATTAAGTTTTCTGCATATTCTGCATTAAGTGCTCTAATTGGATTAAAACCTGCTTGGTAAAGATTTATCGCGATCAGCTCTAAAATAGACTCTTCATCCTCTACTATTAAAATATTTGCGACCATATTTGATATCCTTTTTTACAATTAATGCAAAAATATATTATTACACTTTTATGACTTTTTTATGACAATTAATATCGATTAAATTTTTTTAAATATATATATTGATTAATTTAAATAAATACTTTAGTTTATTAGTGAATTTATGAATAAAGGGAAAAAATGAGTATTTTAGACAGGGAAAATATAGTTGCGGATGAATCTTTTAACAGATGGATGGTGCCTCCCGCTGCCCTTCTAATACATCTTTCCATAGGCATGATTTATGGATTTAGTATTTTTTGGCCTGAACTTACTCAATTGATTGGAAGTGAGTGTTCCTCGTCTGTAACTTTTATAGATCGAATAACCACTACATCATGTGATTGGTTGAGGAGTGATGTCGTTTGGACATTTGCAATAGCTATTGTTGTGCTCGGAATGTCAGCCGCTATTTTTGGTCACTGGTTAGAAAGAGCTGGACCAAGAAAAGCTGGTTTTGCAGCAGCAGTTGCTTGGGGTGGTGGCTTAATAGTTACTTCCTTTGGAGTATCAACTCATCAACTATGGTTGATATGGTTAGGAGCTGGAGTAATTGGTGGCCTTGGCCTAGGATTGGGTTATATATCGCCTGTTTCTACACTTATTAAGTGGTTCCCAGATAGAAGAGGGCTTGCTACAGGAATGGCAATTATGGGGTTTGGGGGCGGAGCGATGATTGGTATGCCTTTGGGAGATAGCCTCATCAATACTTATGGCATTGCCCAAACTTTTTTAATTATGGGTGTAATTTACTTTATAGCTATGACTATAGGTGCATTTGGTTACCGTGTTCCTGCAAATAGCTGGAAACCAAAAGGATGGAAATCCCCAGTTAAAAAAGCCAATAGCATGATATCTACAAACCACGTTCACGTTAGCACTGCTCATAAAACGCCACAATTTTGGTTGCTTTGGGGAGTATTATGTTTAAATGTTTCTGCGGGTATTGGAGTTTTATCTGTTGCAAAACCAATGTTTCAAGAAATTGCTGCAAGTAGTTTTGATCCTTTAATAATAGGTGCAATTGCTACAGGTTTTGGAGCACTTTTATCATTGGCAAATATTATCGGAAGAATTTTTTGGGCATCCTCCTCAGATTTTCTTGGTAGAAAATTAACTTATGCAATATTTTTTAGCCTCGGCACAATTTTATATCTTGCTGCACCTTGGGCAGGTGGAGCAAATGCAGCATTATTCGTTCTGATAACCTTGGTAATTTTGACAATGTATGGAGGTGGATTTGCAACTATTCCTGCTTACTTGGCAGATATTTTTGGCACTCAACATGTTGGAGCAATACATGGAAGGTTACTAACTGCTTGGTCCCTTGCAGGAATCGTGGGCCCAATGCTTATTTCATATTTAAGGGAGTATCAATTAGCTATCGGTATTCCCACAGACCAAGCATATAACTCAAGCTTTAAGATCCTAGCATTACTTCTTGTGGTTGGATTCATATTAAATCTTTTAGTTAAACCCGTTAATAAAAAGTATGCCATGACCGAGAAAGAATTAAAGAATGAACAAGGGGCCTTAAAACGTCAAGACTCAACTTCAAATTCTACTGTTAGGTCGAAAACTAATACATCCTTACAAAAAATTATTTTACCTGTAGCTTGGCTTGTTGTTGGAGTTCCTATTATCCTGGGTGTTCTTAACGCTTTGCAAAAAGGTATAATTATATTTCTTTAATCGGGAATACTTACTTGTGAGTAAAGATATCATCAATAATCTGAAAGTTGGTTTAGTATCCTCACGCTTTAATGCGCCTATTGTAAAAGATTTATTAAATTCATGCGTTAATAAATTAAAATTAGAGGGTATTTCAACCAATCACATAATTCAAAAAGAAGTGCCTGGTGCCCTTGAAATACCATTAGTAGTAAATGCTTTTGCTTTATCAAAGAGATTTGATGCACTCATTGGTGTTGGAGCGGTAATTCGGGGTGAAACTTATCATTTTGAAGTAGTTTCCGATCAATCAGCATTTGGCCTTATGCAAGTCCAATTGCATCACAATATTCCGGTTATAAACGCGATCATAACAACAAATTCAGGGGATGAAGCTAGTGCAAGAACAAAAATTAAAGGGGAAGAGGCTGCTTTAGCAGCTATAGAAATGGCCATCTTACTCAAAGAACTGTAATTATCAATTAAAAATAAATGAATCATAAAAAAAAACCTCAAAAAAATCGGCGTAAAACAAGAGAGTTGGTCATGAAAAGTATCTATAGAGGTATTGTTAATCAATTCGATATTAATCAAATCAAAAAAGACATAAAAGATGATCCTCATTATTTAATGGCTGATGAAAAAATGTACTTAAGTCTTTTTAATGGTATTTATGATAACTATAAAATGCTTGAGGGTGAAATTAAACACTACGTGGATAGAGATTATAATGAACTGAGTCCAATTGAACTAGCTATTTTATATTGCTCGCTTTACGAGTTAAGATTTTCTTTAGATGTTCCATATAAAGTAGTTATTAATGAGGCAATTGAAATTGCTAAATCTTTTGGTGGCTCGGATGGGTTCAAATTTATTAATGGTATTTTAAATAAAGCTGCCGGTAACTATCGTAAAGATGAATTCTCATTAAGAATTTAAGTAGCAGTAACTAAGGCCATTATCTTTTAAGGTAAGGTAGTTTGCTTTTTTTTGCCAATCCCCTAATACCCAACGTTGGCAATCATAATTATTAAAGATATTTTTGTGAGCTTTAGGTCTGTGAGTATGTCCATGAATAAGTAAGGGCGGAAAGCAATATTTTGTAAAAAATTTTTCAACAGCATGTTGATTTACATCCATGATATGCTCTAATTTATTTTGTTTAGCATTCTCACTTCCACTTCGTAAATCATTACAAACATTCATTCTATCTTGCAAAGATTTTTTAAGAAAATTTTCCTTCCATTTATTTGAGCGAGATAGTTTCCTGAAATCTTGATATTCTTTATCGTCAGTACATAATATGTCTCCATGCATAAGGATAATTTTTTGATTATTTTTTTTAATCAAAGATACATCCGGCAATGGATTAATTTTTGTAGCATTAAAAAAAGATTCTCCAACTAAAAAATCTCTATTCCCGCATATAAAATAAATATTAGTTTTTTTTGATAAGTCTTTAAAATGATTATAAAGGCTTTCAAAGTGTAAAGAATCGTCGCCTATCCAATAATCAAATAAATCACCAAGAATAAATAGGTTTGAATATTTTGAGCATTCTTGAATTAAAAATTTAATAAAAATTTCAACAGAAATAGGGTCTGATTCAGTTAAATGCACATCAGATATAAAAATTGCGTCCCCTTTAATTGTTAACAGAGAGATACATCCTCAACAATAATAGGTTCTAAAGGAACATCTTGATGGCCATTAGAGGATCCTGTTTTAATACTTTTAATTTGATCAATAATATCTTTACCTTCAGTTACTTTGCCAAAAACGCAATAACCAAAACCATCCTGTCCTGGGTAATCTAAAAAAGAATTATTTGAAACATTAATAAAAAATTGGGAGGTAGCAGAATCAGGGTCACTCGTTCGTGCCATTGCTAGTGTGTATGATTCATTTTTTAAGCCGTTATTGGCCTCATTTTTTATTGGTGCTTCAGTATCTTTTTGGCCCATTGCCTCATCAAAACCACCACCCTGAATCATAAATCCATCAATAACTCTATGAAATATTGTTCCTTTATAAAATCCATTATTTACATAATTTAAAAAATTCTCACTGGATATTGGAGCTTTATTTTTATCTAGTTCAATAGTAAAGGAACCTCTATTTGTTTTGATATTTATCATTTAATTTTTACCCTTTATTCAAAATTTTTACGGATTTTATTGTTATAGTTTTAATGGGGACATCACCCATACCATTTGTGACATGTGTTGATAAGTTACCTATTTCTTTAACAACATCTTGCCCTTCGGTTACTTTACCAAAAACGCAATAACCAGCACCATCATCGAGAAAGTAATTA
>Ga0257110_1000821_pt1 | contig 14618 bp, 9 predicted proteins | sample LP_taG_7_FD_190184 | JGI IMG/M metagenome (GOLD analysis project Ga0257110, IMG submission 190184) | Marine microbial communities from Northeast Subartic Pacific Ocean, Canada - LP_J_2015_P26_10m | ecosystem: Environmental > Aquatic > Marine > Oceanic | place: Canada: Northeast Subartic Pacific...
CTATGTGTTCTACCGACCGAAAAGAACCAGCTGGCGAACGGTCCCTTGTCAAGGGCGTGCAGCGCGGATCCAGCGTCCCCAGCGAAACCGAAACAACACTCACCGCACCCCTGTAGGTCGAAGCGTATACACCTGCCGCAGGGCTCAACAGACCTTTACCCAACGCGCGCAGGATGGCAGCCTCTCTGGTGGCACCAGAACCCGTCTAGGGGGGGCACGAAATAGTAAAGGACGACCTGGCGAGCGGCTCGCACGCCGCCTCGGGCGGGGTGGCTGCTCCGCGACGATGCTTGCCCTCGCGCGCGCGCGCTCGAGCCTCTGCGCCGCGGCGCCGCGCGCCTGGGCCCACGTCGCGCCCGTGCGACGACCGGCGCCCGCCCCGCGACGACGGCTCGCGACGCACGTGGCCTCGGCGCCGCCGCGGCCCATCGAGCCGGCGCAGTGGCACCTCGTCGACTGCGCCGAGGGCGTGAGCGTCGGGCGGCTCGCGGCGCGCATCGCGCCCGTGCTGCGCGGGAAGCACAAGCCCCAGTTCGAGGCGCACCGCCACGAGCACGGCGACTTCGTCGTCGTCGTCAACGCCGACAAGCTCGTCTTCACGGGCAAGAAGTGGGCGCAGAAGCTCTACCGGCACCACACGGGCTACCCCGGCGGCCTCAAGGAGCGCACGGCGAAGGAGATGCAGCGGCGCAAGCCCGGCGAGGTCCTGCGGCGCGCCGTGCTCGGCATGCTCCCGAAGAACAAGCTGCGCCAGACGTTCGCGACGCGGCTCAAGATCTACGCGGGCAAGGACCACCCGCACGGCGCGAACATCGCGGGCTCCGGGCCCCGGGCCTAGGCGCGGACGCCGGCGTCTTCTTCCGTGTTTTCTTTGTGTCCTTCGCCCCCGGTATCTCCCGCGGGAGCCGCCCCTCGGGGCGCGTGCTCTTCCGGGTCATTTGGTTTGGGGCCAGAGCCACCGCCGGTCGCCATATAGTTGAGCGGGGCCGGGCGCCTTCCCTCCGCCCCTCCGCTCTGGAACGCGACCCGACACGCAGGTCCGGCCGCGCGGGCGCTCTAAAAAATTTATTCGGAGCCGACGTTGCGCGCGCGCTTGAGGTAGGCGCTGTAGTCCGTCGTGTCCTCGCCCGCCTCGGCGAAGGGGTCCGCGTACACGTCGTCGTCGTGGAGGTACGTCTCCGTGACGTGGCGCGCGAGCGCCTCGCCGTAGGCGACGTACGCGCCGACGACGACGAAGCAGAGGAACATCCAGAGCAGGATGAGCGCGTCGTTGAGGAGCCGCTTCTGCTCCGCGTCGAGCTTCGCGGGCCGGCGCGCCGCCGGCGCCGTCGACGCGGGCGCGGCGCCCGTCGCGTCGTCGAAGCACTCCGCGAGGACCTCGTCGACCTGGCCGTCCGTGCGGCGGCGGCGCCGGGGCTTGTCGCCGTAGAGGCCCGCGCCCGCCTTGTCGGCGAAGCTGCCCTGGAGCCGCGACTTGTAGGCCTTCGTCTCCTCCCTGACGCGTCGCCCGACCTCGCCGACCTTGCGCCGGTAGACCTCCGCGTCGCGCGTCTCCGCGGGCGTCTTCGCCGCGCCGAGCGCCGCGTCGAAGGACGCGCGGCTCTCGGCGTAGCGGTCCAGATCCAGCAGCGCCTTGCCCCGGCGCAGGTGGGCCTTGACGCAGCCGCCGTCGATGCCGAGCGCCTGGTCGCAGAGGTCGAGCGCCTGCCGCGGCCGCCGGATCTCGAGGAAGCTCGCGGCCATGTTCGTCAGGATCGGCAGGGCGATGGTGCGCCGCGCCTCGTCCCTCATGCCCTCGTCGCCGGACTGGTCGAGGCCCGCCATGGCCTGCGCGTAGAGCTGCACCGCCTCGCCGTGGTCGCCGTTCGCGTAGGCGACGTTGCCCGCGTCGCGCATCTCCCTCGAGAAGGCCAGCTTCCGGTCCCGCGGCAGGTCCTTGACGGCGTTGATGCACTGGCTCAGCTTCATGTCGAAGTCCGCCGTCTTGAGGTCCGCGTCGTCGGCGGGCATGTAGGTGCCGTCGGCGCACTGCTTCTTTACAACGACGGACACGCCGCTCTCCGCCGACGACGCGTTGATGACCTCGACCATGCGCGAGTAGCTGTACGGCGCGCCGCCGGCGCTCGGCATCTCGACCTGCATCGCGGCGGCGCTGCGAAACGACGGCGGGATGCGGTGGGACGGGGCTGGGGCGCGCTCCGTTTTTTAGGTAACGCTCGTTTGCCTCGGTGTTGAATCGGTGTTGCAGCGGTCTCGAAGAGCGGTCGCAAAGTGTCGCACAATGCCAGCCGCACACAGCAGACGGATGCGTCGCGTTGCACAATTGCTCTTTGCAATCGCGCACAGCGTGAAACTGCCCTACGCGCACTGCCGCGCGATGCGGAGCGCCCGCGCCGCCGGCGTGCGCATCGCCGCGACGGCCGGCAAGGGCGCCGGCGCCTACGCGACGGCGCCGATCGCGGCGCGCGCGCACATCGCGTTCTACGAGGGCGAGACGTGCACGCGGCGCGAGGTCGCGAGCCGCTACTGGGACGGCGCGGACGCGACGGCGGCCGACGTCGCGTGGTTCCGCGACCGCGTGCGCCGCCGCGTGCCCATGACGGGCGATTACCTTTTCGACCTCGGGTCGACGTTCGTCGACGCCGAGGACTTCCACCGGTCCAACTGGTGCCGCTTCATGAACGACGCGAAGAACGGCACGCTGGCGGCGAACGTCGACACGCGGGTGGACCGCGAACTGGCGGAACCGCGCCTCGCCTTCTTCGCCGTGCGCGACATCGCCGCCGGCGAGGAATTGCAGTACTCCTACGGGGCGAGCTACTGGGACGCGGCCGAGCCGCCACATTAATACGCCTTCGCTATAGCCTCCACGTACGTCATTTCGCGCCCAGGCTAGGGCTTCGCCTTCGAACGTTAGTCCGCCTGCTCCTTCTTCCGGCGCTTGGCCTCGGCCTTGTACTCCGCGGAGTAGGTGAGCCGGGCCTTGCGCGCGTCGACGCCCGCCGCGAGGAGGTCGCGCATCCAGAGCTCCTGGTGCGCCGCGAGGCGGTCGTTCTGCGACTTGACCTCGACGAGCGCCGCGGCGAAGCGGAGCGCGCCGGCCGCGGGCGCGCGCGCGTCGAAGACGTTGTCGAGGCCCTCCTCGAGCCAGGCCCGCCGCGCCGCCGCCGCCGCGGCCCGCGCGTCGTCGTCGGCGTCCTCCGCCTCGGGCTCGTCGCGCCGGAGCGCCTCCTCGCCGTCGTCGTCGTCGCCGCCGCCGCCGCGGCGCCTCGGCCTTCGCCGCGCGCGGACCGCGGCCGCGAAGCTCTTCGCGAAGGCCCGGGGCGCGACGAGCCGGTCCTCGACGTCCTCCGGCGCCAGGGGCGTCCAGGTGACGAGGTCGTCGCCGAGGACGTCCGCGCGCAGCAGCGTGAGGTCCGGGAGGCCCGAGCCGCGCCACCGCAGCGCCGCGACGCGGCCGAGCGCCGCGACGGCCGCCGCGCCCATGCCCAGCGCGAGGGCCTGGAGGTATTTGAGGGGCACGTGGTCGCCGCGGAAGGGGTGGTCGACGCCGAAGAGCGCGCGGCGCTCGGCCGCGAGCGCGGCCGCGAGGTCGGGCCCGTCCAGGATCGCGAGCGCCGCGAGGCGCGCCTCCACGAGCGCCTCGCGCGCCTCGTAGAACCGCGGCCGCCCGAGGTCGCGGGGCGCGACCTGGAAGGGGTGGACGAAGGCGTCCGGCGCGGGCGCGAAGAGCGCCGGCCGCAGTACGAGGGGAAAGAGCGGCAACAACCGCCGCCCCTCGTCGTGCGCGCCCCACCAGCCCTCCAGCGCGTAGTGCTCGAGGCAGTGCCGCTCGACGTTGACGTAGAGCGTCGACGCGTCGGCCTGGTCGTCGCGGATGGACACGCACTTGGACTTCTCGCCGACGACGCGCGCGACGGGGTTGCCGCCGGGCACGTCGTCCGTCGGGTACGCCGGCGGCGGGCCGCCGAGGCCCAGGCCCGCGAAGGCGCCGTCGTCGAGGCCCAGCGCGCCGCGCCGCCGCCAGAGGTCCCGCGCCGCGCGCCCGAGCTCGACGCCGTGGTCGCTCTCGCGGTCCTCGCGGGCCAGCGCCGCGCGGACGACCGCGAGCCGCGCGCGCGGGCACCGGAGGTGCCGGCCGCCGCCCTTGGCTTTCCGGCCGCCCAGCAGCACGCCGAGGCGCAGCGCCGCGGCCCGGGCGCCCCGGGAGTCGGCGCCGAGCGCGACGTCGGCGGCGACCGCGAACCTCAGGCCGTCGACGACGTCCCAGCGCGCCGGGCCGCGGAGCGAGGCCATCTCGAGCGTGCCGCCCACGGACTGGTCCGCGCTCAGGCCCCGCAGCGCGACGCCGACGAGCACCGCGGCCGCGGACGCGCCCGCGAAGGGCGCCCAGGCCGCCGGCGGCCGCGCGCGCGGCTCCGGGCCCAGGAGCGCGTCGAGGCACGCGAGGGCCAACAGGCCGCAGCGCGCCGTCGCCGGCGCCGCCGCGCCGCGCCGCGCGAGCACGCCGCGGAACGCGTGGCGCCGCTGCGCGGGCGAGTCGTCGCTGTCGTAGCCGCCGTCGTCGTCGGAGCCGCCGCCGTCGGACCCGTCGCTCCCGTCGGACTCGTCGGCGCCGCGGAGCGCCGCCGTCGCCGCGGCGGGCCGCGCGAAGATCGCCGCGTCGACGTCGAGCGCCGGGAACGCGGCCGCGAGCTTCGCCCGGAGCTCGTCCTCCGGCAGCGCGCCGAGCGCGCGGCCGTCGCGCAGGCTCTCGGCGTTCTGCTTCGCGATGTCGTCGTACTGGCGCCGCTCCTTGCGGCGGTCCGCGTCCGTCGCCGCGCGCTCCGACGCCGCCGTGCCCGGGTGCGCGAGCCTTCGCTCGCGGCGCCGAGCGAGGTGCGGCCCGACCTCGCGGAGCGTCTCCGCCGTGAGCTCGAGGTCCTGCCACGCGCGCAGCTCGACGGCGGCCTCGTAGGCCGCGCAGGCGTCGCCGTCGGCGAAGGGCCGCGCGTCGCCGCCGCACGCGTAGGCGCCGACGCGGACCTTGCCGAAGCGCACGTCGAGCGCGGGCGAGAAGAAGTCGTTCTCGGGCGCCTCCACGCTCTGCGCGCAGCGCGGGCCCTGGACGACCGTCGCGTAGAGCCGGCGGCAGCGCCGCAGGGACCGCACGGCGTCCGCGTCGAACTTCGCGAGCGCGCCGAGCACCTCGCCGAGCGGCCCCCAGCACGCGGGCGCTCGGGCCGCGCCGCCGAAGAACGACGCGATGCTCTTGCCCCGGGGCGCGACCTTGTTCGCCAAGTCCGCGGCGAGCTCGTCCTTGGTCTTGCCCGGGGGCTTGCCGGAGCACTTGAGCCGCTTCCACCAGTCCTTGAGGGCGTCGACGGAGACCGCGCCGGACGTCGCGAGGTCGAGCACGAGCGCGCGCCGTCGCGACGCGTCGAGCGCGCGCGCGGCGGCGCAGGCGTCGTCGGGCGGCGCCAGGACGCAGAACCCCGCCGCCGTGAGCTCCGCGACGGCGCGCGCGGCGTCGCCGCCGACGTAGGTCAGCTGCGACGCGGCGCACTTACCGCAGCAGCGCTCGCGGCCGCAGTCGACGCGCTGCCACGGATCCTTGCGGAGCAGCGCGCGGCCGAGGAGCCGCCGCGCGCTCGGCCGCAGCGCGGCCGCGCGGCCGCAGAGCGCCGCGACGGCGGCGCCGAGCACGGGCCGCCCGTCCGCGCCCGCGCCGAGCGCGACGCCGGACCACGGCGCGGCGCCGCGGCCCAGCGCGAGCACGTCGTCGAGCTCCGCCGCGCGCACGTCCGTGTGCTGCTCCGCGTCGTCGTTGGGCGGTGGTGATGATGGTGTGTCGATGGGCGGCGGCGGCGGCGGCTGCGGCTGCTCCTCGTCGCGCAGATCGATGACCTCCTCCGGTTTCGTCTTTGGCGTCCCGCAGGCATCGCAGGCGAGCCATTGGTCATTGCCGTTCTCTAGCGTGCAAAGGGAGCACGTCCAGACCATGTCTCCGGCCGCGCGGCTCTCCGGCCTGCGCGGCAACACGCGGCGCCGAGAGGGATCGATCGGGCCTTCTTGCGACGATCATGGGGGGTCTTGCTCCGGCGACGGCGTCCGATGGCCGACGCGTCGGACGTCCGAACCTCCCCTTTTTTGCTAGCGCCCAGGGACGCCCGGTGGCTATACGCGCCAAAAACAAGCGCTCGGATTGGGACGAATGGCTAGCCGTTTCGCTGGCTTGAGTACCAAACACGTACGCGCGGGCCGGGAACGGAGACCTCTGAGCCCAAGCTTCCGACGCACGGCAGCCCGTTCTGGTGGTCGGAGCAGAATGACACAGCCCGGTGTGTTTGGCAGTGTGGCTTAGAGTGCCGCTGCCGGCGGACCGGGCAGCGGACCGGGGACCTCAAGGAGGCTGCCCCATCGCGTGGTGCAGCTAGCGATAGGTATCTTGGGCCACGTTGAGGCCGGACTTGCCCCTGGGGACTATCCGTTGGGAGGCCGTTGACGGGGCTGGAGAGGCCGTTGGGGGGAAGTGTCCTTGGCGTCCTGTGCTCCCCCGCAGCGAGCTATTTCGGTGGGGTAAGATGTACCACCCCGCTCCGCACGCAGGGGTGCCGCCGACGCCACCGGCGGAGCAACACCCCCCCTGACGGTCGATGCTGTGGCGAACGATTCAATAAGTTAGCGACCGCCGCTGCGAAGGCTCTGCGATCGGTCCAATGCGCACGCATCGCCATCTACGCGTCGCTGTGCGTCGCGGGGACGCACGCGTGGATCTCCGTCCATGGTCGTGACGACATCCAGGACATCGTCACGACCGACGGCTTGCTGGCCTTCTCGAGGAATCTCAGTCTCGCGATGATGCGGCGGACCGGTTTGGCCGAGCGGGACCAAGGATCGCCTTAGACCGGCCCTCGAACGTGCGGATGACGCGCCTTACGCGCGACCCTAGGAGGGGAGGAACTGCTGGAGGAGCGCGCCGGCGGAGTACGCCGACGACGCGCAGAGCGCGCCGAGCGCGAGCGTCTCCGCGCCGAGTTTGTAGGGGTTGCCGTTGACGAACTTCGCCTTGACGGCGCCGAGGGCGAAGAGCGTGACGCCCGTGACGGCGCAGGCGGCGAGGAAGAGCTCGTGGGGCGCCGCGTCGGGCCGGAACTGCGGGAGGAGCGCGTAGCCGAGCAACGGGAACGCGCCGAAGACGCAGAAGGCGAGGAACATGAGGACGCCGTCCTTCATCGCGTCGCAGTGGGCCTCGGGCTCGGGCACCGTGAGCCCGAGCTCCTCTACCATCATGACGTTGACGAAGAAGTCGTGGTACTTGGCCATCGTCGTGATGACTGTCGTCGCGTCCTCGCGCGACATGCCCCGCCCGACGTAGATGTCGACCATCTCCAAAATCTCGCCCTCGGGGTTGTGGCGCATCTCCCAGTCCTCGCGCGTCCGCTCGTAGCTCGCGAACTCGTCGCTCGACTTTGTGGACAGGTACTCGCCGACGCCCATGGCGAGCGCGTCCGCGAGGATGTTGCACGCGCCGAGGAGCAGCACGACGCGCGGGCTCATGTCGGACCCGGCGCAGGAGCTCACGATGGCGAAGCACGTCAGGATGCCGTCCAGACCGCCGAAGACGATGGTCTTCAGGCGCCCGCCGACGGCGCTGTGCTGCTCGTCGTGGGTCCCCGACGCGCGCTCCGCGTGCGCCTTGCTGCTCAGCTCCACGTCCAACGCGCTGTAGGCCGCCGTCGCGGCCTTGCGGTCCACGTGCGTGCGCTCCGACGGCGCGCTCATGCTGTTGATGCTGCCACGGACGACGGTGCGGGGCGAATGAGCTTGGCTTGGAAATGTGCATCAACACAAGCTGCTCAACTTGAACATCAACTTGATGCCGGGCAGCACGCCGAGCTCCTCGTCCGGCGGGTCTCTCTGGGCACATCGCTGCGCGGGCCGTCACGCCGGCGCGGTCTCCGCGGCGCCGCGGCGGGACTCGAAGTGACTCGGAGGGAACTGCACCCATCCCGCCTCGTAGACCCGCCTCGATAATTATCACCACCCTGCCTCTAGAAGCACGCCTCGATGAGGTAGGGCCCCGGCGTGGCGAAAGAGTGCTCGAGCGCGGCGAGGAGGTCGTCCGCCGTGGACACGGACGTCGCGTCGAGCCCGTAGCCCTTCGCGAGCGCGACCCAGTCCACGGACGGCCCCGAGAGGTTCGTGAGCTTCTTCGCGTTGGGCTTCGCCGTCGGCAGGTTCTGCTTCTGCTGCTCGACCTTGAGGATCTGGTACACGTCGTTCTTGCAGACGAGCACGGTCACGTCGAGGTTCTCCGCCGCCATCGTCCAGAACGCGGGCGTCGAGTAGAGCCCCGAGCCGTCGGCCTGGAAGTCGACGACGCGGCGGCCGGGGCAGGCGACGGCGCAGCCGACGCTCAGCGGCGGGCCGATGCCGATGGAGCCGCCCGTGAGCGTGAGGTGCGAGAACGGCGCGCATCCAAGGCTCAGGTCCCAGTAGGAGCCCCCGGACGTGAGCGACTCGTCGACGACGATCGCGTCCGCGGGCTGCGTGCAGGCCAGGGCCTGGCAGAGCTTGTAGGCGCTGAGCTTGCCCTTGGGCCGCTTCGCCGCGGCCGCGGCCGGCGGCGGCGGCGGCGGCGCGCCGCCGAGCGTCCCCGCCAGGTACCGGAGCGCCCCGGGCACGTCCATGGCGTCGATCTCCAGCACCTGCTGGCCGTCGAGGCCCACCAAGTCGCTCACGCCGTCGTCGTAGCCGAACATGGCCACGGGCTTCCGCGCGCCGACGAGGACGACCGTCTCGAACTTGGCGAGGTAGGTGCGCGCGTCCTTGGGGAAGTAGGGCACGCGCACGAAGCGCGGCCGGTGCCCGCCGCGGTCGACGCGCGCGAAGGCGTTCTCGACGACGAGCGCGCAGCCCGTCGCGGCGGCGATCGCCGAGCACGCGCGCAGCGCCTCCTCGTCGCAGAGGCCCGCGCCGCCGACGAAGAGGGCGGCGTTCGACGTCTTCAGCGCCGCGCCGCAGGCCTTGACGTGCGCGGGGATGGCGTCGTTGCCGCCGTAGCGCTCGTTGTGGAGCTCGATGGACCGCTCGAAGAGCGTCTTCGCGTCGCCGCCCGGCTGCTCGAGCGTCGCCAGGAGCTCCGGCGGCGCCCAGGGCTTCGAGAGGGGGTCCCGCGTCGCGTCGTGTGCGAGGGCCACCGTCGCGACGCGGCTCTCGCCCGCGCGGTAGTCGCGCACGGCGACGAGCGCGTCCGCGACGTCGTCCGACAGGCCGTCGGGGTCCGCGCCCGACGCGTGGTAGAAGCAGCCCGTGAAGGACGCCAGCCCCTCGATGTCCGACGCGAGGAGCGGGTCCTTGGCGACGTGCCACGACGCCATGTCGCCCACGAGGTTGACGACGGGCGCGCCCGCGCGCCGCGCGTTGTGCAGGTTCGCGGAGCCGTTCGCGAGGCCCACGCCGAGGTGGAGCAGCGTGCACGCCGCCTTGCCGGCCATGCGCCCGTAGCCGTCGGCGGCGCCCGTGCACACCGTCTCGTGGAGGCAGAGGATGGCCCGCAGGCCCTCCACGCTGTCGAGGGCGTCGACAATGAGCATCTCGGTTGTGCCAGGGTTGGCGAACATGACCTCGACGCCGCCGGCGACGAGCGTGCGCACGACGCCGCAGGCGCCGTTGTCCTTCGTCGCCATGGCTGCGAGAGAGGGCAAGGGGTCGTCCGGCGACGGCTGCGACGAGTGCGGCTCGTCGGCGTCGAACCGCAACTTCTGCTTCGACGGCGAGGTGAGCTCCTACTGCCTGCTACGAAAGTAGCAGCTCGAGTGGAAAATCGCGTCGACGCATTTCTTCAAGTTGCGCATGTTGAACGGAAAGAGCAGCCACAAAAAGCCCCCCTTAGATGCTCGTCAGCGGCCCGGCGCCCTCGCGGCCGCGGAGCTCGATGAAGTTGACGTCGGCGAACTGGTCGTCGTCGACGAGGTGCTGCGCGAGGAGCGCGCGGCCGTCGCGGCGCTCGCGCGCGCGGAGGCACCTGGGCACGGCGATCGCGAGCGACCCCGCCAGGACCAGCAGGCCGAAGCCGACGACCGAGGACACGGCGAGGACCTTCCAGGCCTTGTCGCTCAGCGGCGACGCGCCGCTCGCCGCGGCCGTCGGCGCGGGCGCGGGCGCGGCCGTCGGCGCGCGCGGCTCCGGCGCGCCGACGCAGTGGAGGAACGCGTCGTCGTTGAGCGTCGCGACGTAGGCGCGCCCCCCGAAGATGGCCGGCTCGCCGCGGACGGCGTCGCCGATGGTGTGCGCCCAGCGGTGCGCCCCCGACGCCGCGTCGAGCGCGTGGAGCCGGCCGTCGTCCGCGCCGACGAGGAGCGCGCCGGCGCCGTCGAGCGCGGGCTCCGAGTAGACGGGCGCGCCCAGGTCGACCTTCCAGACCGCGCGGCCCGACGGCGCGTCGACGGCGTGGACGAAGCCGTCGAGGCTCGTCACGTAGACCAGGGACCCGTCCGCGGCGACGGCCGGCGACGAGACGACGTCGTCGGACGTCGCGTAGGTCCACTTCACGAAACCCGTTCGACCGTCGAGCGCGTGGAGCCGGTTGTCGAAGGAGCCGACGTAGACCGTGCCGTCGCTGCGGCTCACGGCGGGCGACGAGTCGACGTCCGGGTCGTCGGCGTCGTCGGGGAAGCCGCCCGTCTCGTAGGCCCAGGCCGCGGTGCCGTTCGCCGCGTGGACCGCGTGGAGCTCGTTGTCGCAGCCCCCGACGTAGACGAGGGCCCGGTCCGCGCTCAGCGCCGGGCTGCTCCAGAGGGGCTCGACGGCGTCGAAGGTCCAGCGGACGCGCGCCCCGTCGGCGACGGCGGGGTCCACGTCGAGCGCGTAGAGCAAGCCGTCGGACGCGCCGACGTACGCGACGTCGCCGTCGAGCACGGGCGACGAGTAGACGTAGGGCGCGCTGCGCGACCCCTTCCGGGGCTTGCCCGTGGCGACGCGCCAGCGCACGGCCCCGCTCCGGGCGTCGACGCCGTAGACGACGCCGTCGCCGCCGCCGAAGACGACGATTTCGCGCTCCGCGCAGACCGCGGGCGACGAATTGATGACGCCCTCGTTCACGGGGACGCGGAAGACGAAGCCGCCGTCGCGCGACACGCCGTAGAGGCCCTGCTTCCCGCCGACGTAGACGATGGAGCCGTCGGGGTGCACCGACGGCGGCGCGAAGGACCGGTCGCGGAGCAGGAAGCGCCAGAGCGTCCCGTTGCCCGACGGGCCGACCTCGCGCGTGTTCCCGTCGCGGAACGTCGACCCGCGGAACATGGACCAGCCGTCCTGGGCCGCCGCCGCGGCGACGAGCCCTAGTAGGAGCATTGCGTTCCGCGCGAGATCGCAGACCATGCTTTCGAAACGCGCTAAAAGAGGGTTGTTGAACTTCTTTTAGGCCCGGGAGCGGCGGCATGGCGCGCGTGTAGCTGCTAGGACCTTGGACGACACAAGAAGGAATGGCGGGAGAAGTCTACTGCGCGCCTGATACGGCGGCGCCCATTGTCGATGTCCCACGGCTCGGGGTCGACTTTGGAGACGATCGAGTGGGCCAGCCCATCGAGTACAGGCACCGCTGGTTTCACGTGGTGGGCGACGAGGAAGATGAAAGGCTGCCGGCAATAGCAGCTCGATACCACAAGTCGCCAGATGATCTGTTCCGGATGAACAAGATCTTCATGTGGCCCGAGCTTCGACGCGACGGCCTATATATAGGAAACGTAACGTTCCGCCCCCGCAGCGTTGTCCTGATTGGTAATGCCGATCAGTGGGCACCGGCAGGCTACCGCAGCGCCTCCTGGGCACCGGCAGGAGGCGCTGCGGCAGCCGGAGGCGCTGCGGCGGTCGGAGGCACTGGGGCGGCCGCCGCCGCGCCCGCGCCCGCCGCCGCGCCCGCGCCCGCCGCCGCGCCCGCGCCCGCTGCCGCGCCCGCGCCCGCCGCCGCGCCCGCGCCCGCCGCCGCGCCCGCGCCCGCTGCGGCCGCCGCCGCGCCCGCACCCGCTGCGGCCGCCGCCGCGCCCGCGCCCGCTGCCGCGCCTCCGGCCGCCGCCGCGCCTCCGGCCGCCGCCGCGCCTCCGGCCGCTGCCGCGGCCCCGGCCGCCGCCGCGCCCGCGCCCGCCGCCGCGCCCGCGCCCGCTGCCGCGGCCCCGGCCGCCGCCGCGCCTCCGGCCGCCGCCGCGCCTCCGGCCGCTGCCGCGCCTCCGACTGCAGAAGATTGTTTGGATCTGGAGGGCATCTATTCCTACGAGGAGACGCGTCGACGGCAACTCGCCGAATTCAGCCAAGAGGCAGTCGATGCCGCCGACCAGGCAGCCGATGCAGAGAAGGACCAATACCAGAGACTAGATGACAAATACCGGAGACTAGAGGCTGCGCTTGAAGCGCAGCAGAAGAAATCGGAGCGGGCACAGGACCGGGCAGCTAACATGCGGAAATGTCGCACGAAGCTCTGCAATCGAGACGGCCCTCTTGACGGAATCTACCGCGAACTGCGCGCACCGTTGGGGCAGGTCGGACTCCTTAAACAGATCTTCGGCAAGGCAGCACCAGGGAAGAAAATTTACGTCGGAGTTGCCCATGGAGTCGATCGCCTGAGAAAACGGTGCAAAGCGCACGACGGGCAACATCTCGGGACCATGATCGTGACCCACGAGACCTGCGACCGACAAGAGAACGCACAAATTGAGGAGAACAACATCTGCATTCTCAGGGGACTGGCAGCAACCGCTGATCAGATCGTCAAAGACACTCCCGACGACGTCGGCGCTCCCGAAGTGGCCAACATCGCGGGTGGTGCACCACGTGGCCAGGGCATCCGGCACGGCGGCGAACCCCGGGACCGCTTCTGCTACGTCTACTTCACCCCGAAGCGAAAGCGCTCGTTTTTCTAGCCAAGGTTTCTAAGTGGAGAAGGCGCTATACACGAAGCAGGGGGGGATCTCGAACTCACCGCTGGTTCTTCTTGGGCTTGGCGCGGGCCTTGCCCGGCGCCGGGCTCGTGGGCTTCTTCTTCTTCGAGGAGAGGAGCCAGAGCGGGAGCGTGATCGGGAGGAAGAGGAGGCGCAGCGGGAGGAACACGCAGAAGAGGACGAGCTTGACGGCGAGCTTGAGCAGACCGAAGGCGACGCGGACCGCGAGGCGGACGAGCGCGACGGGCGTCTTGAGCGCGCGGCCGAGGAGCGTCGCCGCGACCTTGAGCGCGAGGGCGAGCAGCGCCCGGGCGAGGGCCAACGCGCTGAGGAAGACGAGGGCGAAGCTCGCGGCGAACCAGCAGGCCATGCCCGCCGTGGCCAACCGCAGCGCGCCGTCGCTCGGCTCCTCGGCCGGCGCCGCGTCGGCCGCGCCCGCGAGTGCTGCGAGCTGGGCGCCCGTGGCGTCGAACTGCTTGGCGATGGCGTAGCGCGTCAACTTGAGGAGCTCGAGGGCTCGCGCCCGCGACGGCGTCGCGGCGTCGACCGCCGCGCGCTTCTCGGCGAGCGCCTTCGCCGCGACGCCGCGGAGCTCCTCGAGCTCCGCGGCCGCGAGGGCGCGCCGCGCGGCGAGGGTCTCGCGGGCCTGGGCGACGACGGGCGCCGCGTGGGCGGCCCAGAGCTTGGGGAGCTCGCCGACGACGTAGGTCTCGTACGCGGCCGACGCGGCCGACGCCGCGGCGTCGCGCGCCGCGAGGATCTTGGCCTCGGCGGCGGCGCGCTGGGCCGGCGTGACGTGGCCCGTCTCGTGGACGGCGGCCCAGGCGGCCTCGTAGGTCTTCGCGGCCTCGGCCGCCGCGGCGGAGAAGCGCGCGGCGGCGGCGGTCTTGGCGTCGGCGACGGCGGCGCCCGCGGGGCCCTCGAAGGACGCGCCGCCGGCGGCCGCCGCGCCGGCCACGGCGGCCGTCGCGGCGCCCAGGGCGTCGGCGACGAAGGACGACGCGAGGGCGCCGAGCTCCGTCGCGTTGACGACGACCGCGCCGTCGCCGACCGCGAAGCCGGGCGCCGCGCGCCGCGGCCGCGGCTTCGTGGCGACGTCGAGCCTGAATTCCTCGAGCTCCACGCGCGCCTTCGACAGGGCGTCCTCGAGACCCTCGACCTGCATGCGCCACCGCGACGCCTCCTTGGTCGCGGTGGTAGCTTTGGTCTCGAGGTCGCTGTTTTTCGCCTTCTCCGCCGCCGCCGCCTTCGCGCACGTCCAGGAGCAGTCCTCGCAGACGGGACACTTGATGGCGGCCTCCTCTGCGGCGCCGAGGCCGGCGATGCACGCCGCCACGGCCAGAAACGCGCGCGCCCAGACCGCCATAGTTTCCACGCGGCTAGCTAGCCCGACTGGGGTTTCAATTTTCGGCGAGCTGACGGACCGGACGGCGGGGTCGGACGTAACGAAAAAAGTAACCCGTTTTTAAGTCGTTGGCGCCGATTGTAAGTCGTAGGGTAATTCGTTGGGCCCCGGGGTGAGTCGTTGGGCTCGCCAAAACGGAACGCCGCGCGCGCGCCGCCCGCGCCGCGTCTGAATCGATGCCACGTCGGTCGTTTTGAGTCGTCTCTTCTCGTTCTTTCGACGGATCGGAGCCCCCCCGGGGCGGGGGCGACTCGCCGCACAAAAAGACGCAGGAACCCCGACCGTCTACGGACCGG
>Ga0257110_1000825_pt1 | contig 14585 bp, 12 predicted proteins | sample LP_taG_7_FD_190184 | JGI IMG/M metagenome (GOLD analysis project Ga0257110, IMG submission 190184) | Marine microbial communities from Northeast Subartic Pacific Ocean, Canada - LP_J_2015_P26_10m | ecosystem: Environmental > Aquatic > Marine > Oceanic | place: Canada: Northeast Subartic Pacific...
TTTTAGCTTGTTTAGTAGGAGCCATTATACATAGTAATGTGTTACCTTTTTAAGTATTTTAACTATATAAATTATATATATACAATATTTATAATATTTATACTCTTAATAAGGTGTAAAAATATTATTTTAACGAATCAAAATTAGAAATTTGCCATATGGCATACAGATTCATACAACCAAGGCAACGCATTTGCTGCATCATTATTTACTAAAGTTAATGCAGATAATACATAAAATGCTCCTAAAGATTTATCATCATTACTAATTCCTTTTGTTATAAAATTATTGATAATATCTAATGTATAATATTGAATATAATTGATATTTTCACTTTCTGTTAAAAATTGTATATTTATACTAAATGGATTACCATTTGGAAAACAAATATTACATTTACTTTCCGATGTTAATTGTGCACGATAATTCCAAATATCGTGTAATTCACGTATATAGCGAAGTAATAGTTTTTTATTTAATTTTAAAAACCAATTTACATCTGAATAATTTCCTAGATTATCTATTTTTGAAAATAAATCAACTACACGATGGTGAATATTTTCATTGCTATAAATATCTTGTATTTCGTTTTTTTCTATATCTTCTTGAACATTCATTTGTAAACATTTTTGTAATTGAATTGCTCTTTTTAACAGAAAATGTATTTTATTAGACATCTTATTTCGTGTAAATGGATTTTCTATTTTTATATTCTTACTATTTTTAAATAATTCATTAATTGAACATATATCAAAACCATAAATGAAGCCGTCATCACGAAAAGAAATAAATTGTTCGATATCTATTTCTTTTACAGATTCTAATGTAAAAAAATCTGTTCCATTTGTGCATAATTCACGTTTAAACAATGCAGGACCCTTACATTTTTTCCAGATTTTTACAATATGTTTTCTAAAATTTTTCTGTATTTTTATAACATAAAATACATTTTTTAAATAATTATATAATCTCTCCGTAAGTTCTCTCTTTGTTCCTGAAACGCGTTGTTTGTAATGTTTTAACATTAATTTCAAATGTGGAATCTTATAATTATGACCCTCTAAAATTTCATAGTTTTCAGGACTCAATATAGAGAAATTTTCATCCTTTTTACGCCTTTTATCTGATATTACTACATTTATTTCATTATTTTTTGTTAAATCCCCTTTTGAACAAGACCTACGTCTTTTTACTATGATTGTTTCTTCCATATAATTAAGAGATATATTCTTTTGTTTAATTCATTTATCAAACCATAATTTTAGTAAAGAGAACTAATTAATTTATTTATTTATTCTAAATATATTATATGGGGTGTAATATTTTTTTTTACTAGAAAAAAGTATAAAAAATTTATTTTTTGTATTTTTTTAACACCATATGAAAGCATTATAAATAAAAATTGAAATGGATTTAAAGACACCTGCTATAAGTATATATACAAGATGAGCAGAAACGATATTCTTACTTACAACACTCTTACCGCTGACGCCTTTGGCTACAACCAACCTCGTGTTAACACGAATGGAGGCAAGTCAGTTGGAATTTATAACCCTTCTTCAAAGACCGCTTTGAACCTCTCGGTACCTCTTATGCTTACCTATGGACTAGGTGATTATGAGGGTAACCAACGTTACGAACTAACTCTTCAATTTCCTGATCGCGGATCCAATGCTAAGTTGGACACGCTTCTTGATAATCTCATTGCTTTTGAGCAACGTATTAAGGAAGATGCAGTCAAGAATGCTAAGGAATGGTTTGGTAAACCCAAGATGACCGCCGATGTGGTCGATGCCCTTTGGACCCCAATGCTTAAGTATCGCAAGGATAAGGATACTGGTGAATTCGACATGACTCGTTCACCTACTCTTCGTGTAAAGGCCCCCTTTTATGCAGATACTAATAAGTGGGATTGCGAGGTCTATGATGTTAAGAACGAACGCCTATTTCCTGACCCTGATACTTCATTGACTCCTCTTGATTATCTTACTAAGGGAACTCAAGCAGGTCTTCTTATCAAGTGTGGAGGTATCTGGTTTGCAAATGGGAAGTTCGGTGTAACTTGGCGTCTTCTTCAAGCCAAGATTCGCCCTAAGACAACTATTGCAGGTACTTGCCAAATCGCATTGGACGATGATGATGTTGCTACAATGGAAAAAGAAACAACTGAAGATGCAACTAGCGATGCAGGAGAAGATGTACCTTCCACCATGGTAGAATCTGACGATGAAGCCGAAGAGGAGGAGGAGGAAGCACCAGCTCCTGAACCTGAAGTCAAGAAGAAGAAGGTAGTTCGTAAAAAAGCAACAGCTTAAATTAATAAAAAAACAACATAAGAAAATATAAAAAGCAAAAATATATAAAAAAGCAAAAAAAAATAATTAAATGAAGTGCACCTATAGCTCAGTTGGTTAGAGCGTCGGTCTTATGAGCCGAAGGTCTTGGGTTCGAGACCCAATAGATGCACACCAAGCACGGATTCCCGAGCGGTCAAAGGGGACAGACTTAAGATCTGTTGCGTTAGCTTCGTGGGTTCGAATCCCACTTCGTGCACGAGGGAATGGTTGTCTCCCTTATAAAGACACCTCCTAGTAACTGGGGTGAGATAGTTACAGGACAGACGCCGTCCAGCTAACAATATTATTCAAATATATGTTGGTTCATAGTAATATATGATTAAATGTGCATTATAAAATGTAGAAAGGGGCGCCTTTCATTTTCTTTTGCATGTTAAAAAATGCATTATTAATAAAATTGATTTTATTTAATATTTTTTTGATATTATTAAATAAAATGATTAACGACGAACTTATGACAGAATATATCGTTGAACAATGCGATTCTTTTGTTCAAAATGAAAATAATTTATCAGATGTATATGCACTTTTTCCACAACTATCACATTCACAAACTCCTAACGCAAGACAATTAATTCGCGAATTCTTTAACAATGATGAACAATTTGTTTGTTACGGCTCTACTAGTATGGCAACATGTTACCATACATTGTATCGAAGACCTCATAATAATAAGATATACAATCTGTATCTACGATTTAACGATAACAATTGTATCGATGAAACATCTATACATGGAAGCGAATTAACACAAGATACATTAAGAACATTATTTCACGAATTTGATAATAATGCTATTTATTATGATGATATGCCTGTTTACCCCCAATAACTAGTTTCAAGACAAATCTAAATAAATATAAACATGAGTACGCTGAGTAGTATCAAACATTTCTTTTTCATCTATTTTCCACAATCCTTGTTTTTCTAATTTAATTATTTGACTTTTTTTTATGCTTATTTTATCAACCGGTAAATGAAAACAATAACTATTTAATTGTATAATGATTTGTTCTCTTAACAATAAATCTTGAGTAAATTTCAGTTTGTGATATATACATAAATTATTATTTTCGTCTAACCAACCATGTTTTGGTAAATCCGGAATACAATATACACTAAATTCTTCATTATCACTTGTTTCAAATTCTATTTCACTATGCCATAATGGAGCAAAAAATGTTTCTTCTTTATAGAGGAATTTATATACATTTTTTTCCATCATATCTTCTAATGACGTATTCTTGAAAATAATATTACGATTTCTTTTTTTCTCTATCACATAGTGAATATTTTCTATAATTTCTTTGTTTACGTAATCAGATAATTGACTATTTAATAAATAAATATAAATCTTATGCAACGTTTGTATATCTAATGTTTCCAAATATTGCATAGAAAAATTACCAATTTTATTTAATAATATATCAGCAATTTTTTCAATAGGTTCTTGATATTTACTATGAAATTTGGTTAATTGATTAATAACAGAAAATAAATAATTTTGGGAATCACTTCTTTTTTCATCTTCTTTTAAACGACATATTATTAATAATGTATCATAACCTTCTTGTAAATCTTGAAATTCTTCATTTGAACCACCTTTATCTGGATGATATTTTAATGCAAGTTTTTTATATTTTTTATTAATGTAATCTTCATTCATTATTTGTTCTGATGTTTCAAATAAATCATAATAACGATTTAATTTAATTTCATTCTTTATTTTTGTTTCCATGAACACAATTTACTAAGTAATAACAAATATTCTCTAAATGATATATAGGACGATAATTATTATTATATTGTTTAAATGTCTTATATATATGTATCATTATGTTATAATAATCACTTTCAACTATGTGATTATTTTCAAATAAATATAGTATAATATTTCCAATACATTCATGAACATCAATATTATAAATAAGTATATCATAAATCACATCACGAAATTTGCACATATTTAATTCATCATAGTTTAGAATCTGATTTATCATACATTCTTGTATTTTATATTCTAACGTTTTCATATTATTTTCATTTGATATTATTTTTAAATTTTTCATTGAAGATTCATCGTATTTTTTTGGTATTAACTTAATATTTTTCTGTAATATTGTTTTTGATGGTAATGATAAATTTATCGTTTTACTAATACTTACTATATTATCAGGTATAAAACTTATATTCTCAGTTATAATATGATATAATAAAGTATATGTTTGATTCATTTGAGACATATAACTATAAAAAGATTCTAATAGATCGTTATGTATATAATGAAAATTTTTACATAATACTACAGCTAATTTATTATTACGTGTTTGTACAATATCTTGAATATTTTTTATAATTTCTAAAAAAAGGGTTTTCGAATTACAACCTAATAATTCCATATCAATTTCGAAATGTATATCACTCATCATAACAATATATTCTTGTTTATCATAGTTTACTATAAGTTTACGTTCATATTTAAGCTGACTTGTACTATACTTTTGAATATTAAATAGTGCTTGTGAATATTTACCAATTCCTCTTGCACCATAATAAATAATATGACTATTACAATAGCCGTCTAATGTATCGGGTGTATTTATAGCATCATGCATATTTGATGATTTTTTCTCTTTACAATATTCATAAAAGTTTTGTTGCACATCAAGACGTTCCATTATATAACTATTAGTCAAATATTTATATAATTATACGAAATTAATTTAATGAAGAGAAAACATAACCCTTTGTTGTTTTAACACGACGCATTTCAACATTTTCATGATGAATTTTTTGATGACAATCCTCACAAATACTAGCCAAATTAGCCACATTATTTTTATGTATATGACCTATAAAGTCATTTTCATTAGCATTACTTTGATGCATTAAATGGTGAACTTCGGTTGCTTCATTATTTTTACATAATTCACACATATTTCTTATTTTTTTTGCATTGTATGATGATTTTGGCATTAATAAATTATCTTTATTATTCATATATTTACTTCTAATATTATAAGCATTATCTAAAAAATCCATAGGTAAATGTAATGATTTACACACTTCTAATCCATACATAGAATTTCCAGGACCATCTTTCAATATTCTATCATAAATTAGACAATCATTTGCATTATCATATTTTACACTAATATGGTTCATGCTTACTCTTTCCAAATCTTTAATTTCATCAAAAGTTGTAATATTATGCAAATGTGTAGCAAATATAAAAGAACTATTTTTTTTATGTAACCACTGAATTCCCGAAACAAATATACTCGTCGCTGATTCATATTCTGTACCTGAACATAATTCATCCCCTAATATTATACTATTTTCATCTGCGTTTTGCAATATTACTCGCAATTCACTCATTTCAACAGCAAATGTTGATAATCCTTTGAACATATTGTCGTTATTTAATATTCTTGTAAACATCTTTTTGTAAGGTACTAATTCTATATAATCACAAGGAACGTATAACCCACTCTGTGCCATAATTATTACTAATCCTAATGCTTTCATAAAACTAGTTTTACCAACTGCATTAGTACCAAATAATAATATACCATTTCGATCATTATTTAAAGATATATCATTTTTCACATATGTTTCATCTAAATTTATTTGTTCTATTAATGCATGACGTAATCCTTTGACTTTTACATGACTACTAGTACCATTTAATATAGTTGGCTTAACATAATTATGTTTTTTTGCTATATACGCTTTATTTTGTAGAATATCAACTTGAATAATGAAATGAACTATATTAATTATTTCATTCCTAAATTCTTTTAATTCTTTGCAAAATTCTTGAAATGTTTCTTCTATATGACTAATTAATTGTTGTTTTTTCTTAAAATATATTTCACAATATTTATGAATTTTATCATGTTGAATACAAACATTTCCAGAAGTTGATTTTGGATAACTAAATTGTTTATCTAATATGATTTTATTGTTATCGTTTTCAATAATTATATTTTCATTCTTTTCTAAATATTTTTTAAATATTGTACTTCTTTTTTGAGTACATATTATTGTCGGAGGCATTTTATCTGTACTATGTAATTTAACATAACTAGTATTTTTTTTTTCTGTTTCAATAAATATATTTTGAAAACATGAAATAATTTTATTTATAAGAGTTTCATTTTTATTTACATTGTCTAATAATTCGTCTAAATGTGTATTGTAGCCCGAAACAAACATATTTTCGTTAATATTTTCATTTTTTGATAATACCTCCATATTTATTGAACTAGATATATGGTCTAAAATTTTGTTACATGAATATGTTAAATCTTCATTATTAGTGAAATATACACATAGTTCTTTATGATGATTATTTACATAATTCCACAAATCTAAACATGATTTTACATTTTTATATATTTGATTTACATTACGTGGTGTTATTTTATTTAAAAATATTTGTCTTTGGAGTTTTTCTAAATCATAAATACCTTTTAAATGATTACGTATTTCATTCACTAAATTCTCATTTTTTATAACATATTCACAATAATTATATTCATAATTTAATTTATCCACATCTGTAATAGGATGAACTAAAATATTTACAAATTCACGTTTACCCATAGGAGTTAAACAATTATTCAAAAAAGAACTTAGTGAAGATAGTTTATTTTTATTATTATTTATTACATTTAATTGCGTTAAACTATGATTTGCTAACTGCATAGTTTCATTCGATGTTTCTAATAATGGTGGACTTATTTTATATAATAAATACTCATTATGTTGACTAATCCAGTTACATAAAAAAGCAAATGATTGTAATCCGTATGTATATTCCAAATAATTATCAATAAATGAATTATAATCATGTGGTTGAAATACATTTTGTATTATTTCTTTAATATAAATCTGTTTACTACAATTATTTGCTTGTAAAGTAAATTTATTACCAATAGTTTCTTCATTCATTGTTTTATTTAAATAAATTGTTCGCACATTTTGTGTCTGAATATTCATCATGTTGATTAAATTATTATTTTCGCGAATACTTAAATTAGTAATAAAAATAATTTCACATGGATTATATATTGATAAATAGCGCTCAAGATTATCTAATATAGTAGGAGTTTTACTATAATTTTCTATATATTCACATAAATATGTTTGTCCAGTTATAATATTTATATGACTAATACCAAATATTATTTGTTTATTGTTTATTAATTCATACCATATAACCATTGTAATATTTTGCAACTGATTTTCATTAGTATTAAAATAAGTACCTGATGAAAATACATTTGTTAATTTTCTGTAGAATTTTTTATTTTCTTCAAATTGGTCATATACAAAACATGTGTAATTATTACTTGTAATCTTTTCTACATATTTATCTAAACAATAATCTCTGAAACCAGCAATTAATACAGGCATTTTATTATGAAACATATTACTCCTTTCTGATAATTGTAAATCACAAATATTGCAAACAATTTCAACATCACTTCCTATAATTTGTTCATCTTCATCTTTCAAGCCATACATTTCATAAAAAGCACCTACTTTTAATAAAACAATTATATTATCACCATATTCATTTTTATGTTTTTTGGTATATTGTAAATATTCTGATGTTATATTATTATTAGACATTTCACTTAATAATAATGTAAGTATATTCTTAAATTGATATAAAATATTTTATATTATTTTATAGTATGGACACAAATACATTACGATTTGTTATATTAGGCGATAAAAAATCAGGTAAAACCACATTTTTTAATAAACTAATAAATAATAATAATAATCATATAATTACACCTACAATAGGTGTTGATGTACACACTTTTAGACATCAAATTTATAATTATATTTCAAAGGTTATAATCTGGGATACATCAGGTGATAATAAATATAGATCAATTGTAAATTCTTATATTCCAAATAGTTGTGGTTACATATTATTTTTTGATTTAAATAATAAAGAAACTTTTGAAAATCTAGAAGACTGGATAAAAACAATTATTTATTCTAATAAATGTTTTCACAAACATCCTATATTTTTAATAGGTAATAAAAAAGACCTCAGACAACATGTATCTAATAATGACATAGGTAATTTAGTTGAAAAATATCAGTTAATTTATATTACTACCTCTTGTAAAGAATACGATTCATATATAATTATGGACGCTATTATCAATGAAATATTTATTCGTTTTATTGCAACACAAACTAAATGTAATGCTATACGATAAATGGTATAAAAATTATTTATATATCTATATAATGCAAACAAAAAATGCCAGTTTAGCTATGAACATGAATCAATTTATTATCGATAATTTATATTTCAGTCAACCTGTAAAAAATAATATTATAAACCAAGGATATTTTTATCGTCTACAATATTCTAATGATATAATTACGATAAATTGTTTGCAATTTATTTTACCTATGTCTAATATAACACTTATTAAATATTATAATAAATATAAATGTATTTTTAGCGATAATAATGATGATATCGTTAAAAAACTACAAGAATTGGAAAATAAAATTTTATCAAAGATAAATACAACAAAAAAACCAAAATATAATTTGTATGATCAAGTTAAAAATAATTCTATTAAATTTTTTTCTTCTAAAGATTATCCCGATAAACCTAATAATTTAAATATTTTATTTAAAATTTCAGGTATTTGGGAAGATCCGGATTCTTATGGCATTACTTATAAATGTTCAGATTTTTAACCATCTGTAGTAAAATAAGCGATAATTGTATGTGTAATACCAACAAATATAGTATTAAATAATGCTAAAACATATAAACCCGCTCTCATTTTTGTTGCACCTACTTTATCTTCTGTAACAGAAGGATCTTTTGATAATTCTTTACTAGCAATATTTGCCATATATTTGATTAATTGTAATAATACTACTATTTCAACAATTAAAAATCCTAAAGAAAAATATTCATATTTTGTGTAGTCAGGACTTAAATTTCCACTTTGAATACGATCATAAAAATTTATATTGATAAAAAATAACCATGAAGTAATTAAAAAAAGTAAAAATATAGGAAAACCATGTTCCATTAGTCCTAGTATTTCGCGGAAATTTACCTTTGGTATTGGTTTATTTCTAATAAAGCTATATACCAGAAAAAATAAACTAAATAAAGTAATACTCATTGTTCCATAACTATATAATGATGCTTTTCTTGAAAAAAATATAACAATAGCTGAAGAAATTATTACACAACCTAAAAAGTAAAATATAGTCATATCGAATTTATCTTTCATATATATTAATGTGTTTATTTTTTTTCTACAACAAAATAAATAAGAAGAAACCAATAGTAATAAAAATTATCCAAGTTCCATATAATTTATAATCTATTTTACTCTTTTTTTTATAATATTTATCTTTCATATACATATTTATTATAAAGTATTTTCAACAAACCTTTTAATCGAAGTATCTGAACATGTTGAAATATTTTCAGTAAAACCTTTAAATTTAATAAATTTTGGCCTTTTCATTTTTTCTGTTTGATAAAATATATAATTTCCAAACTTCGATTTTCGTATACTTATTTCATCATTAATAATGCGAATAATATTTGGATTTGCCTGTTTTTCTTTATTATTATCCAATAAATCGATTATATCTCCCATGTGAATTTCATCGTATGTTTTATCAAGATGTTTTAAACTTATATTTGCATTATTATAACTAACATATGCACCAAATTTACCATTTTTTAATTCAACTGGTAATTCTAAATAATTACCTAAATTTCGCGATTTATGTTTTTCACCAAATAATGACTCCAAATTGTCTATATTTCGCATACAAATTTCGTAATCCGTTTGCGGTTTTAAATTAATAAAATAAGTCTTATCATTTTCTTTATAAGTTAAACATGGACCATACTTCGTTAAAACATAATCGTATTTTTCATTTACACTATGCGATTCCTTTTTGGGTAATTTTTCATTTTGTGTTTTTAACATGTTTTTGATTAAAATATCGTAATCATTACTACATAGAATATGACTTGAATCGCCATTTTTTATCTTATCTAAATTGGATTCCATCTCATACGTAAATTGTTCATTGAATATTTCGTCAAAATATGTATATAAAAATTCGATTACACTTTTACCCAATGGGCTAAGCAATAATTTGTTTTTTTCATTACCAAATTCTACATCATGCATTTTTTCTTTAATTTTATTCTTCTCCATAACAATTTCGTTTATTTCATATTTTTTTCCGACGATATTCTCTTTTTTTACATAACCTCGCGTTTGTATTTTATCAATGATTGATGAAAACGTGGAGGGACGACCAATTCCTTTTTTCTCCAATAATTGTACCATTTGTGCTTCATTTATATGCGATACTATATTATGAATTGTCTCCTTGGCTATTATTTTATTATTTGTAACATCTGACATCAAGGTTTGCACATAATGAAAATATGGATTTGATTCACTTGTTTCGATTTTTTGCCACCCATCAAATACCAAATGCTGAAACGTTTGACTATAATAAGCTTTATCTGGTGCATCTATTTTAGCAACATAACTTTCATAATGTGCATTTGACATGAGTGTCATCAAAGAACGATTGCGAATTATCTGATACATCTTTTTTTCTTTTAATGTAAATTTTTCATCTATTTTATCACAACTAATATTTGTAGGACGTATTGCTTCATGTGCCTCCTGTGCTAATGTGTTGTTACTTGTTTTATTTTCTTGCAAACTGATTGTATTTAACAAAGTTCGCTTATATTCCATCCCATATGTTTTATCGATATATTCCAAACCATCATCTACAAATTCTTTACTATATTTTGCACAATCGGTACGCATGTAAGTAATATAACCCGCCTCATATAATTTTTGACACAAACTCATTGTTTCTTTAGGCGAACAATGAGCATAACTACTAGCATATTGTTGAAGCGATGATGTAATAAATGGATTAGGTGGAACTTTTTTTACTTGCTTAGTTATACCACATTTAATAGTATACTTATGTGTTTGCGATTTAATCATAAAACCAAGTATTTCTTCTTTTGTTGTCATTGAATGATTACATTGAAATAATATATTTTTAGACGTAAACAGACCATGAAGTAAAAATACCTTTTCTGGCTCCTGACTTTCTATTTTTTTCTGGTTTTCGTAAATTAAATGTAATGCCGGTGTTTGACATCGTCCAGCACTTAAACCCTGGTTTCTAGATATATGTGTCCACAGACATGGTGAAATTTTATAACCAACTAGTAAATCCAATACTTGGCGTGTTTGCTGAGCATACACCATATTCATGTTCATAGCTCCAGGATTTTCAACTGCTTTAATAATTGCATTTTTAGTAATTTCATGAAAAATGATGCGTGGTGTAGTCAATGGTAGATTAAAATGATCACAAATATGCCATGCAATTGCTTCTCCTTCACGATCATCATCTGTTGCCAATAATATTGTAGAAGCCTTTTTTATTTCTTTTTCCATTAATTTAATGTTTTTTAACTTTGCATTATCTAATTCATAATCTATATGAAATTTATCATTGGAAATTGTTATATCTTTTAATCCAGTTAAATTACGAAAATGCCCATAACTTGAAATACATTTATAATTATTTCCCAAAAATGATTCGATTTTTTTACATTTAGAAGGCGATTCTACTATAATCAAAATGGTCATAGTAGAATTGGCATTATATGTTTAATTTATTTTACTTCATGTTCATTATTTTGTAATGTTTCCAACTTAATTCCATTGGCTCAACATTAATAACTTCGTTATTATCATCTAGTTCTTCTACGCGTTGATTTATTTTAGGATCAATGTACATTTCTTTTAACATTTGACCCAAAGCAAATGAACTTTCATGTTGTGTCATTTTACTATTTTCTATATTTTCTAATAATTCCAACATTTTTAGCATCATTCCCAAATCCATATTTTTTGTTGTTAATATTTCGTACAATTCACGATAGTCGGTATAGAGGAATTCACATTCTCTCTTTATCATTTCTTGCATTGCTTCCAATGATTTATGTTGCTGTTTGTATTTTATTGCATATAATGTTAATACTTGTTCACGTAATTTAGAACTATGTTTACGCTCTTTTATTGATTGTGTTTGGTCCTTTGTATCATTCTCTTGAATTAAACGTTCTAATTCTCGTTTTTGATTATTATTCATATACTATGTACAAATATTATGTATTTAAGCCAAATTATTTGTGAAAAATAAAATATAATTATAAAATATATGAGTTGTAGTACTAATAGATGTTTAATGTTAACTGGTGGTAGCGGAAATCAAACCCGTGTTTTACCACATGCAGAAAGTACACCTTATCCAGAAGGAGCAGGAAGTGCAAGCGAAGCTGCTAAAATGAATGGAAATGCAAATACAGATAATCAAGTCCAAATGTCTAATACATTTAAAGGTGGTTCAGGTGGTCGTATTGTTGTTGCACAACCAACAAACGTCACTTCAAGCCAATCTGGTAGTCAAAGTGCAAATAATACAACAACAGGTTTAGCTGTTAGTTTAACACAAGGAAATGAAAATGCTAGTATGGATAGTCAAGTTGGTGCTGGTAGACGTCGTCGTATGCGTAAATCAAAAAGAAACAAAAAATCAAAAAATCGTCGTAAAACACGTAAATCAAATAAAACAAGAAAAATGAAAAAATCCAAGAAACGACGAAAAACACGTAAATAAATTAAGCAAGTTGGTTATGTTTCAATAAAGCATCTACTTTTGGTTCGCGACCTCTAAACATTTTAAATACTTCCATTGCTGATTTAGAACCACCTAATGCTAAAATAGAATTTCTGAATTCTAAACCTTTTTCCTTATAATTTTCCATATTTTCTTCAAAAGCTTCGAAACAATCTGCAGACATAATTTCAGCCCATTTGTAGCTATAATAACCAGCAGCATATCCACTGAAAATATGTGAAAATGCAGCTAGAAATTTATCTTCTGGTAATATTGTCTTATAAGGTGTACATTCTTGAAAATATTTGTTTTGTATATCCCAAATACTTTCATCATTTTCTTTTATAGATTTCCAATTATTGTATAAATATAAATCGATTTTACTAAAAGAAATTTGTCGCATCATAGCCATCCCTGCACCATAATTTTTTTGCATAACTAGACTTTCATACATATGTTGAGGAAGTTTTTCACCTGTTTCATAATGTAATGCCATTCTGTTTAATGTTTCTTTATTGTAACACCAATTTTCCATAAATTGACTTGGTAATTCTACTGCATCCCATTCAATACTATTTATTCCCGATATTTCACCATTATCTATTTTGGTTAACATATGTTGCAAACCATGTCCATATTCATGAAATAATGTTTCCACATCTGAAAAACTCATTAATGAAGGTTTGTCTTTTGATGGTGGTGTTCCGTTACAAATTAAATAAGCAATTGGTGTATCATGTTGCAATGCTTTATTTTTATCTACACATGAATTCATCCATGCCCCAGATTTTTTTGTTTCTTCACGTACATAAGGATCTAAATAAAACCCAGCAACCAATTTGTTGTTTTCGAATATATCATAAAAACGTACGTCTTCATGCCATGTTTCAACACATGTTTGCTGTTTTATTGTTATTCCAAAAATATCATTACTTAGATGAAATAATTCTTTTAATACGTTTTCAAGAGAAAAATAAGGTTTTAATTCTTCTTCTTTCATATTAAATTTATCTTCTTTTAAACGTTCTGACCAAAAAGCAATGTCCCATGGTTCAATAATTTCATTGTTATTTTCAGCGTATTTACGAATTTCTTCAAATTCTTCTTTAGCTTTTGGTAATGCAACCTTTTGTAAATCATCCAGTAAATTTAATATAGTTTCTACATTTGGAGCCATTTTAAAAGATAATGATAATTCTGCGTAATTATTAAACCCTAAAATTTGCGATTCTTTATAGCGCAAATCAAGCATTTCATTAATTAAAAGTTCGTTTTCATCACCTGCCATTGAAATGTATTTTAAATATAATGTTTTTCGAATATCCTGATTATGAATAAAACGAAGAGCAGCACTAATAGATGGTCTTCCCAATGTAATTGTCCATGGACCATTCAATGGGTCTTCTTTGTTCCACATTTCTCTCACCCATAATGGAACTTTTTCCATAAAATTATTTTTTTCATTGTTTCTTTCTT
>Ga0257110_1000828_pt1 | contig 14555 bp, 8 predicted proteins | sample LP_taG_7_FD_190184 | JGI IMG/M metagenome (GOLD analysis project Ga0257110, IMG submission 190184) | Marine microbial communities from Northeast Subartic Pacific Ocean, Canada - LP_J_2015_P26_10m | ecosystem: Environmental > Aquatic > Marine > Oceanic | place: Canada: Northeast Subartic Pacific...
TTGTTATTTTTTCTGTCTAAATGACATCGAACATCATAAAGGAATTTTTGAACACAAAGGCGGCAATATTGTTTTAGCAATGAAACATTGTTTTCTGTTTCGGGGGATTCATTTATACAAGTTGTACTATAAGTTTCGCGAGTTAATGAATTCGTTCCATTCAACACAATAACCACATTTTCCATATTTTCACTCAAAATATGAAATTCTTTTTTTGATTCAGATGACAAATTACCAATATTTAATGTACTTTCAAAACATCCCTTTTTAAAATCATAAATTGTTCCATTGGTCACTTCAATTGTACAATGTTCCCAAAGACGATTTGTTTCGTTAAATAAAATTTCACCATACACATTTCCAGTCAGTTCAATATCATCAATAAACCAATCGCAAGATGTTGCATATTTTTTCCCTAATCCATTCATAAGTTGAGAATTATGGTCGTGTCCCAACGCAATGAAATGATTTATATACTTGGAACTTGCCAATTCAACTAAATTCGATACATCTGTGATTCCTGATGTAGGTTCACCATCAGTGATTAAAATTCCGACTTTGTTATAACATTCAATCGAGTCGTATTCTGTATCCAAATTCTGATTCATTGTCTTTATTGCCAGACCAATATCCGTGCTATTCATAGGATGTATGCTTTGAATTTTAGAAACGATTTCGTCAACATTCTCTTTAGTAACACATATAATATCAACATAGTTATGAATATGGTTGTCAAACCCTTTAATTTCAATATACACATTTTCTCTTTTATTCGCAAAATACATCATCATGTTTTGAAGTGTATGACGAAGCAACTGTATCTTGCTTCGACCCTTACTCATAATATCCGACATAGAACCCGAAACATCAATCATAAACGAAAATAGCAAAGGATTACTAGAAGGTGAAGAATCCGGTGTTTCTAATGATAATACACCATATTTCTGTGTGTGAAAATCACCGTATTGTTCGGGAAGAGAAGACAAAGAGTAATTTAAGTGGAATTGTTTCAACATTTTAATGAATAGTCAATGTTATTATTTAAGTAAATTCATAAGAAATCAATTTTATTAATTTAGGAAGAAGTATATAAACTACTTCGATAACAAGACAGATTTATCCAATAAAGGTTTGGAAGATGTTGTTTTTTCCAATCCCTTTAATGTAGTCATAATATTCTTCATTTTTTCGGTGCTTTCTTCTTCTACATGTTTTCTTTGGATTTGTTGTTTTAGTTCAGAAATTTCCTCTTTTATAAAAATTATTTCGTCATTCACAAAATTTTTGAAATCTTGCATTTGTTTTTCCAATTCGAAAAATTGTTCTTTCGAAACATATTGTTTTTCAACATCTTCAGCCCATGACACTTGTTTAGGCAACTTTTCATTTTCATCCAAATTTTGAATATCCAATGAAACAGGGGGATCGTTTTTAACTGGTTCTATAGATTCCAATTTAGGCGTTTTTGTTTGAAGTGGTTGTATATCATATTCGCGCTCCTTCATTTGTTTTTGTAATAAACTGTCTATATTTTCTAACGGAATATCGTCTTGCTTTTTTTCGCTGAAATCAATTTCTTCTACTTTAGGGCGTTGTAACATGGAACCATATTCTTGTTGTCTACCTTCGAATTTGTTATTGATTTCACCTTTCTTCTGTTCCATTAAATAATCTCGTGACTCCATAGTATTTGCGTCTAATGAATTATTTGGGAAAAAATTGTTTGATGAAAATCCACGATAAGAAACAGAATTACTGTTGTGTTTTAAATCTTTGATCATATATTGAATGGTTTCTTTGTTCAATGTCCTGAGTTCTTGAACACCTATATTAGGATTCGAATTATCATAAAAAGATTGTATAATGTTTCGAAACCATTGTTGTTTTTGTTCTTTCTTTTGAAAATTTGAAACTTTAGATATAGTATTCCAGATTAATGTTTGATTTTCGGGTAGAATATACAAACTCATATACTAAATGAAAATAATAATATTTATATTATTATTCGCAAATATGTAAAAATCTATTTAGGGGGACATTTTTGATTGGGAGCAATAAGTGCTTTGTCTTCAGGACTACGATTACATACATCTTTTGCGATCATATCTTTTGTAAATTGTCCACGTCCAGCAATATTGGTCTTATCATAACCGAATTTTACACGTACCATATTAACAAAATCAACATCATTAAACTTTGTAACTAGACGTTGTTCTAACCAATGTTCATATTTTTGACCACGTAATCTTTGGGTACCTACTAAAAAGTCAAATAGTCCTCCTTTTTGACCACCTCCTCTTTTTTTTTGAGTCGATTTGTTTGATTTTTTACATTTAATAGGTGTTTCAGCACCGGGTTCTAAAGCAACATCACTATCTTTAAACACAAATTCGTATACCTTTTCCTTTTCTTGTGATTCAGGTGGTCCTTTGATTGTGCGCGCCAACTCTTCTTCAAAATCTTTTGCCGTTTCGGATACAAAATTGACTAAATATTCTCCTTGCGAGTCTGTTTCGTATGCTTGGGGTCCTTTTTCAACACGAACCATACTAAATATATCCGGATTTGTGTATTGTCGTGAAAAAACAACACGCACCTTTTCTACGCGTTTTTTCCCACCACGATGTTTTCGTGTAACGTCATTTTTTTTACAATGATTACGTTTCGTATTATTTTTTTTCATATTATAATATTATGAGAAAAAGAGTTGTCAAATTATTTTTCATTAAAATAAATCTTGCGATAGGATGTCATTAAATCATCATTAATACCAGGTTTTGTGAAAATACGTATAATGTCTTTCATAGTGAGTTGTTTTTTCCCACCTTTCATAATATTTTGGAAATGGTCATCCAAATGATGTGTTACAAATGTAACCACGAAAAAAAGTGAAAACATACCACATTCAGTATTTGTTTTTTGATGATTATAATCATTTTGAATATATTTGAATAATATAGGATCGTCTAATTTCTTCCCTTGTTTCATAATCTCTTTTTTCAATTTATTGATTTGTCGTGGTACAGCATTCACCGCACTATCGTAATAGAAAATAAGACTTTGGTCAATATCAACAAACATGGAAACCCAATGAGAACCGGGTTCATTGTGTTTGTCTAAATTAAAAATAATACCTAATTTTGTTTTTCCGCGATTTTTCAAATCTTGTAATGACAAACGGCATAAATCGTTCCACACACATTTGTCGTCACCATAGGGTTTTACATCATAATCAATTGCGGATGGACCTAGTAATTTAAATTCAGGATGTGAAACCTCATATTGTTTTAGGACGGATTGAATGTCATAATTGGACAACCACGCATTTGGTTGTGTTTTCCATGAATTGGGTTTATCGGGAGAGAAGAGTAAATTGTCTAATTCTTGTTTTTGTTTGGGATCTTTGATTTCGTTTAACCAGCAATCTTCTTTTTCACAATGATCCATTTTCGAACGTAATGTTGCCCATATTTTCTTGGGTTGGGTTGTTTTAATTTTTTCATTATGATTTTTATTATACGCATCGCGAATTGCCAAAAGTGCGTCTTTGGTATAACAAGTATTTCGGTCGACTTGTTTTCCTTTATTGTGCGGATGACAATTCATTTTTTGCGTTTTACGAATATATTTTTTATTTTTTTTACTATGTTTTGGTTTACCCATTATAGTATAATAGGTTATTTTTTTCTCATTAAATATTTATCCATTGTTCCGGTAGAATAAGAAGGGGGTGTTTTCGATTGCTCTTCGTTTTCAGATTGAAAAGGAAACATTTCGTCCCCATAAGAATCGTCTTGTTCATATTCTTTTTGTATTTCATCGGATCGTTTTTTTACTTCTAAATACCGTATTAAAGTACGTGCGTAATTGTTAAACGCTTCGTTTACATCGGAACCATAAATATGTTGTTTACATTTACATAATTCGTTTGTAATTTTTTGAATATCTTGCTTAAATGTTTTACAATCTTCAATAAATTGTTGTTCTTCTTGATGTCGCGAATCATCCGTTTTGTGTAAATATTTGCTATAAGATGTTTGATTACTGAGTAATTTCATGGTAATTTCATCAATGAATTTGTCATTGGGAGATTCGCTAATAGGTGTATCATTTTCCATTATATATGTAAAATGATATTTTGTTGTGGTATGTTTTTATACATGAGATAATATTTTTGATGTGAAATGTACTTCTGCTTTATTTAATGTTTCGATAATTGTACTTACTTCTGTATCTTTCAGTGAACTATTTTTCTCACTATTTATTTCATCTCTTGTAGTTTGTATTTTTGTTATAATTTTATCATATAATATTCTCTTTTGTCTATCACAATTTTCTTTATCGCCAATCATGAATCGTTTTGTACAACTTACAGTATTGTTCATTTTTAAATATTCATCAAGCACATCAGTTGGTTTCATTTGTTTATTTACATCGGAAAATTGTCCAGGGACAGCCGTTTCTTCTGATTTATTGCCTTTACCTATCTTATCTAAAGTGTCTAATATATCTTCATATTGTGGAAAATACTTATCACCACCACGTTTTTTTCTATATTTACGTGTTTTTTTCACATGTTTTTTGTGACTTTTCGATTTTTTGCCATGTTTCTTAGACAAATGTTTTTTGCTTTTATATTTACGAGTAGCCATTATATAGAATCATGAGATTATTTTATCAAAGACAAACATTGTTCACATGATTGTAATGCACCTTCCACCCAACTTTGCGTTAAACTGTAGTTTTCGCCGCAAATATATACATTTGATAAAGGATGAACCATAAACGCATTCACATGTGCGCTATTTATACCTGGATTCCAATATCCTACACCGCAATCCCAATGAAATACCCATACTTTTTCGGGTGGAGAAATGTCTAAATCAAATGTTTTATTCACATATTGAACAATTGCTTTTTTCAATTTTTCTTGACTGTGTTCCCTTTTTTCCCAAAAGGAAGTATACTGATCGTCGCTATAAGAAATCATAATCAATCCTTTATCAGCATCCATGGGAATAATATAACGTAAAGCGTTGTTTGTAACCACTTTTGTTTGTAAATCACGAAACCAAACGTCTTCGGGTTTAAAGTACGCGTAAACACGACACAAAGGTTTACAAGTAATTGAATGTTGTATAATATTGGAAATAGGTTGTAACAAGGAAAATCGCAATAAAGATGGTTGGGGAATCGCGAATACAATTTTCTTGGACAAACTGCGTTTATTTTGATAAAATACTTCATAACATTGTTTTGTGTTATTAAAACTGACATTTTCAACGCTACATGATTTTTTCAAAGTGGTTTTATGGTGTTTTAATTCTTTCACCATTTCTTTTACTAATAACTGAAAATTGCCACCAAAAAAAGGGATATCGTCTCGAATACCTGTTTCAAACAAATTACATGCGTCATATGCGTTCATATGTTTTAATTGACCACTATACCCAATCGAAACCAATAAATAATCGATGTCTTTTTGGTGTAAAATTTCTTTGGCAAGTTCTTGAAAACTTATTTGTTTTAAATATTCGTCGTTCATTTTCTTTGATTTATCCAATATTTTGTATAAAAGTGAAAATCCGTTTTTCTTGGACTGTTGTTCTGAAAATTCTTCTTTACTATCAATAAATTTAATGGACGACGAAAAACCTTTCTGTTTACGGAAATCGATTAATTTATATTTTCGTAATAATTGAATAACTAATTTATGGTTTTTGTTAAAACGTCCTGCGCCTGCTGGAAAGGAAAGGTGTTTTCCATCTATTGTTTCTTCATGTTGATAAATGCGCCCTCCAAAATAGTTGTTTTGTTCCAATAACATAATATGATTGTTTTTTCTAAGTTGAGTGGCCATATATAATCCGGAAATGCCGCCTCCAATAATAATAAAATCGTACATAATATGATTCTTTATATTATGTATGTAAAATAACCTATCTCTTTTTGCGAGTTTCGTTCTTGGACTCTGCTCTCTTTTTGCGTGTTTCTTCTTTTTGTCTACGTTTTTCTGCTTTTTCGCGTTCCTTTTCTTGGCGTTTATATTCTTGTTCTTGTTGTTTCAAGCGTCTTTTTTCTTCTTTTGCGCGTTCCTTTTCTTCTGCTTTTTCGCGCTTTTCTTGTTCTTTGGTTTCTTGTTCTTGGACAAGTTGTGTTTTGACATCACGAAAGTCTTTCTTTGTTTTATCTAAATATTTTGAAACAAGGTCATTCATTAAACCTTCTTTGAATTCTTCGCGTAATTCACCTTGTTTGCGTAATGTTTTGCGCAAGTTCTTTTCGGTTTTCTTTTTCTCTTTTTCTTCTTTTAATTTTTCCTTTTCTTCGTCCTTCAACTCTTTTTTCAAAGATTTCATTTTCTTGGACAAGTCCTTTTTGGTAGTTTGTTGTTGACTAAATAAGTCTTTGGATTCGTCACTAATTTGTTTTTTACGTAATTTCAATGTTTTTTTATGATTGGATTGTTCGATTTTGATGGCGTCTTTAATGACGAAAGTTTCGAGTTGATTGAGTTCACCGCTGCGTAACATGGTTTTGAGTTCTCTCAACTTCTTTTTATGGTTGGCAACCATAACGTTCAATTGTTTATCCAAATCAGAAATGCGGGTTTTATATGCGTCCAATTTTTGTTGAATTTCTTGGACTTGTGGATGTTGTAAAATGGTATTATCAATGGGTCCTTTCTTTGTAATAACTTTTCCGCAATCATATTTCAATACATAATACAAACTATCTTCAAATTCTTTGATTTTATCCGGATTCGTTTTCTTTAAATTACTCAATTTCTTCAAAATATCTTGTTTGAATTTCTTTTTACCGCCAATGGTGTCTTTCAATTGTTTGATCTTGTTTTTCACTAATTTGGTATAATCTTTGGCTTCGGAAACTAAGTCCTTAATATTTTGATTGGCAATTTTCAGACAACCTTTTTTAATAGCACCTTCATATTCGTTACATAAATCACGTAATGCGTAAAAACGAGACGCTTCCAAATCCTGAAATTCGGCATCAATATCTTTTTCTTCTTTTTCCATTTGTTCATATAATTGTTCAATTTCCTTGGAACTTTCATCGCGAATGATTTTTTTGTCCATTTCTTGGACAATTTTTGCGTCTTTCATCATAGGAACATGGATTTGTTTAATAATAGGTTGAGCAAACTGACGTGCATCTTTTTCGCGATTCAAATAACTAATGTGTCCGGCAATATTGTCTAGATAATGTGTTTTGCCATCTTTGGTAAAACTGCCATCTTCGTGTAAATATTGTTCAGAAAACACGGGAAATTCTTCGGGCATTTGTTCGTGACTTTCTTTACACAAGTTCACCAATTTCACTAATTCCATGGGATTTTCAGTAATAGGTGTAGCAGTCATAAGTAACAAACGGACGGAATCGGCACCGGATAATTGATAAGAATCCATTAATGATTTATGGAGGGCTTTCATATCAGGACGTTCAATCGAAGACAAATCGCCACCACCATATAATTTGTGTGCTTCATCAATAATAAGTAAGGTTTTGCGTAATGGATCAGTGGAACCGTTAATGTCGACCAAGCGTTTATAATAGTTATTTTCTTTGGATACTAAATTAGAGAATTGTTTATAAGAAATGGGACGAATTTTCCACGAATCCGACAATAATTTCATGCGTTTATTATGATCTTCCGGAATTTGAATTCCGTCAGCAATCATAGTACGAATTTGTTCATTACATACTTGATCAAACATGTTTTTCCAAATGTCATTTTTCAATGTAGTACGAGTGACCCAAAGAACAGTGTATCCTTGAGGAGCAAAAGTGGATGTGGCAGCAGCAATTGCGGAACAAGTTTTGCCGGTTCCAGTACTGTGCCATAACAACATACCTTTAATGGGGCATTGAGGGGTGAAATAGGTTTTCACAAAGCGTTGGGTGGGTGTATATTGAATAATATTGCCACCTCCGGTTTTGTCTATACACATATTTTCCATTTTCACATTTTCCCATTTAACATGTTGTAATTGTTTGACATAATTGCGGAATTGAGAAAATCGTTTGGATTTGGAAGCGCCGTGAATAGAAGTAGGTAAAGAAATGCTATTTAGACCTCCACCACTCATTACTGAAAATTCATGGACTGCTTTGTTTAATTCGTAATCCACGGAACCATAAATAGAGGTTTTTTCCATATGCTCCAAGAAGGACAATAATTTCATGTCTAAATTTAACGATTTCAAATATAATTCGAAAGTGGTTTTAGAGTCCAAGAAATGACGTTGTACAGAATCGGGAATAGAAATATCATAAACAAACACATGTAAAGGCCATCCACGTGTTGGATGAAAATCCAATCCTTTTTGACCACACGTGCGTGTTCCACGACCAATAACTTGTTTTTGGTCGGCACTATTTACTGCGGGTTCAAAAATATGAACATATTTGATGTCAAACAAATCAATACCTTCTTTGAATCCACTGTCCATAATAATAAAGCGAACTTCTTCGCCATGAACATTGGAATCGCGGTTATTAAATTTTGCGAGCATTTGTTTTTTGGTAGATACATTAATGGGTTGGTCATAAACATTCACAGAAGAGAGTAAATAGAAATTATTATCTTTATTACGTTTTAATTTTGAATCACTGTCCAAGATAATTTTGTCAAAGCGTTTTTTAGCAGCGCCACCCGTTTTAGGTGATTCTTCTTCATCACTTTCTTCGATTTTGTCCATGGATTTAAATTTACGCGATTTTTTATAACTAGTAAGTACCGACGAAGGACGAGGAGTATCTTCGCGCACTTTTTTTTCAGGACTAGGAGTTTTGGGACTGGGCGTTTTAGGTGATTTGGGATGATTTTTGTTATGTGCATCATATGCTAAATGAAATCCATTGGCAACAAATGCTGATGCCAACATACGAGCACCTTGATTGGAAGATTTTACATCGCAAAAAATGAAGTGTTTATAATAATGACCATCTTTATCTTTGTCTTTTTTGTCTAAATTGCGAATATTGTTTAGAAGAGCAATGAGTTTGGGAGAATTCGTTTCAGAAACGGATTTCAATAGTTCAGGGTCGAACTTTTCTGAATCGAATTTATATTGTGGGTTTGCTTTGGTCCAATTACTTTTTTTACGAACACAATCGGATTCAAATGTTTGAATTTTTTCCATAGTTACTAAAAATTATATATATATTAGAAAGATATTTAGTAATCTATTATAAAAAAAATAATATCACACCATAATATAATATATTATGGTTTCAATGAGTAATATTTTAGGTGGTCCTTTTAATGGATTTTCTCCCCAACAAACAGTATTGAATTACAAAGATGGGGCACAAACATCAACACGTAGCATTTTACGTAACGCATGGAATACACCTTACGCTACAGGTACTTATAATGGATATAAGCGTAAGATTGGTCCATTTCGAGCAGTAAACAATGCGGGTGATTTCTTATCCCGTCAAAATTACAAGTGCGGTGGTCCCACGGCAATGAGCAAATGTTCTATCGGATGGGCAGGAAGTAAAATTTACTTGGGTTCTCAAATTAACAACTGTGACAACACAGGAGTTCCTGCGTCCGCAACAAACGTGAAATATGTATATGATTCTTCTGACTTCATTACATTTAGGAGACAACAAGCAATTAACCGTAATTACAACGATTTGAAGAATGGCGGTGATGATCACAATGGATCCTATGTGCCATTAAAACATGTTCGTATATAATTTTTACATAATAGTTTTCATATGTAACAATTATATTTTTTGTAAATACAGATATAAATTTATGTAAATACATAGTATAATATTATGGTTTTTACACCAACAAGCAATGCAGAATTAAAATCTGCTTTAGATGAGTATACTAAAGTAGCAAACATTTATTTCCTTGATGCAGGGATAGATGCAGCAAACAATTATGATGGACCTAATGGGAAACCAAATACATGGGATGTAACATTAGTAACAGATATGTCAAATCTATTTTCCGGACAAGTCTTTGATGGTGTATGTTTTTTTCCAGATATAACTACATGGGATACATCAAACGTAACAAACATGAGTGGTATGTTTAAAAATCTTACTTGGAGTCCTGAAGGGTGTGGTGGGAGTCTTAGTGACGTATATACATTAACTGTGAAAACACAACAAGTAACAGTAAACGGAACAACATATACAGCATGGGATGTATCAAGTGTACAAAACATGAGTTCTATGTTTCAATCTATTTTTGTTGGATATATTGATTTTTCCAATTGGGATGTATCAAGTGTACAAAACATGAGCTCTATGTTTGAAAATGTTGAGTTGTCTGGGAAAATTTACGATTTTTCCAGTTGGGATACATCAAGTGTCACTACTATGGAGAATATGTTTTATAAAATTTTCGGTATGATGATCTCAGGATTGACTACATGGGATACATCAAAAGTTACAGATATGAGTAATATGTTCTATTATTATTCTCCTTATAATAGTAGTGGCTCTGGAGTAGGTACTATAAATACACAGCAAGTAACAGCACACGGAAAAACATATACAGCATGGGATGTATCAAAAGTACAAAACATGAGTGGTATGTTTACTCAAACAAATTTTTATAGATCTACACTGAATTTAAGCAATTGGGATACATCAAGTGTTACAGATATGAGTAATATGTTTAAAAATAGTTCTCCTCATTTCCTTAATATTAATACAAATGTAGTAACAGTAAACGGAACAACATATACAGCATGGGATGTATCAAAAGTACAAAACATGAGTGGTATGTTCGCTGATTTTTTTGATTTTCGTAATGATGAAATGGATATAACAAATTGGGATACATCAAGTGTTACAGATATGAGTAATATGTTTAATTATGTTAATCAGATAAATGGTCCGATAACAGGAAAGAACGTGTTAGGTCAATTTAATCAAAATATAAACTATAAGAAAGTATCAGTAGGTGGAAATATATATGCATCATGGAATACATCAAACGTTACAGATATGAGTAATATGTTTTCTTACACAATTTTTACGTTTGACATCAGTAATTGGATTGTTGGTGAAAATACAAATTTGTCCGATATGTTTTTAAATACTTGGAGTAGTATTAATGGTACTAATCCTTTATTTAAAAATGTTACACCATTATACACACAATTTAACGTTCCTCTTCCATGGAGTCCCGAAAGTTCAAGTGAATTACAAACAGGTGTTAATAAATGGTATAGTTTGGCGAATGACGGGTCAACAAACGCAGTTGAAAACGCAAATAGTTACAATGATACTGAATATAAAGGAAACCCAAATACATGGGCTGTACATCTTATATCAGATATGTCAAAATTATTTGAATTTCAAACAGGCGATAATCATCCAGATATAAATACATGGGATACATCAAACGTTACAGATATGTCTAGTATGTTCCAATATTCATCGTTCAATGGTACTATAGAAAATTGGAATGTATCGATTGTAAACAATATGTATAATATGTTTGGCAATAATACTAAATTCAATCAAGATATTAATACATGGAATGTAACTAAGGTGGAGGATATGAGACAGATATTTATTGGTGCTACATCCTTCAACCAACCTATAGGAAATTGGGATACAAGTAGTGCAACTATGATGAATTCTATGTTTAGTGGTGCTACATCCTTCAACCAACCTATAGGAAATTGGTATACATCAAATGTCACTGGTATGAATAGTATGTTTTATGGTGCCTCTGCCTTCAATCAAAATATAAATAAACAAACAGTAACTGTAAATGGAAAAACATATACAGCATGGGATACGTCAATAGTAAACGATATGGGTTTGATGTTTAATAGAGCGAACAGTTTTAATGGTGATATTAGTAATTGGGATGTAAGTACTGTGGGAAATATGTCACAAATGTTTCAATGGGCGAATAATTTTAATCAAGATATAGGAAATTGGGATGTATCGAGTGTAACTACAATGAATAATATGTTTGGGAATAATTCAGCATTCAATCAATCTATAGAAAATTGGAATCCATCAAGCGCTACAGATATGGATAATATGTTTGATGGAGGTGTTTATAATCAACCTATAAATTGGAATACAACAAGTCTTACAACTGCACAATCCATGTTTCCCTCCAACTTTAACCAAATTGTAAATTTAAATACCTCAAAAATAACAACTATGAAACAAATGTTCTATCAATGCGATCACTTCAACCAAAATATTAATACAAAAGTGGTTACTACAGCAAATGGAACATCTTTCGTTGCGTGGGATACGTCAATTGTAACAGATATGAGTTGGATGTTCCAAAATGCCAGTGTCTTTAACCAACCTATAGGAAACTGGGATACAAGTAGTGTCACAAATATGCAAGGTATGTTTAGTCATGCGAACGCATTCAACCAAAATATAAACAAAAAAACAGTAACTGTAAATGGAAATTCATATACAGCATGGGATACGTCTTCTGTAGGAAATATGTCCGAAATGTTCAGTGCTGCGGGTGCCTTTAACCAACCTCTTGATAACTGGGATACAAGTAGTGTCACGAATATGCAGAGTATGTTCTATTATGCATGGACTTTCGATCAGAATATTGGTAGTTGGAATGTATCAAGTGTGACTAATATGACTCAGATGTTTTCTTCAGCAAAAGCGTTTAATAATGGTGGTTCATCAGATATATCTAATTGGGATACAAGTAACGTGGAAAATATGTCTGACATGTTTAGTCAAATGTGTCCTTTTAATCAACCGATTATGTTTTGGAATGTTAATAAAGTAACCAATTTTAAAAATATGTTTAATAGTGCACCTAACTTTGCGCAGGATATAAGAATATGGAATGTTCAGACGCTTCACTTCACCCCGAATACTACTGATATGTTTTATCAAGGATCTGCAACAGAATATGCGTTAAAAATATATTTCGCAGGGGTGACTGAGTTTAATCGGACACCTTCGCCTACCGCATTTTTCAATTTTGGTTATATTGCGCCTAGAATAGTATTACAAGGTGATAATCCATTTACTGTAGACGCATTATCAACAATAACAGAACAGGATTTGCCAGCAGTAGTTGGAACAACATATACTCAAGCAAATCCTACTGGTGAAGATATAACTAGTTCAATTAGTTCCAATTTTAGTTCTTTTTCTACATCAGTACTCGGAGATTTTGATCTGAATTATAATCTAACAGATAGTGCTGGTAATCCTGCTAATCAAGTAACAAGGACTCTTACTGTGGTAGATAAAACAAAACCAGTAATAACTCTTACTGCTCCAGATAATATGACTATTAATGTAAATAGTACATATGTAGAACCAGGTGTAACAGCAACTGATCGATTTCAAGGTGATTTAACAAGTTCTATTAGTACTACTATTACTCCATCTGGAACTATTGATACAAGTAAACTGGGTAAATTTACAATAGCATATAACGTAACAGATACTGCTGGTAATAAAGCCGTTACACAATATCGAACTGTAACTGTTGTTGATACACCACCAACTATAACAATCGGAGGAGACAATCCTGTTCAAATTGATATTGATGGAACATATACAGATTCTGATTACGGTGCAGTTACTGCTACAGATCTTTTGGACGGAACTATTACAGATATTACAACCTATACAGGAGATGTAAATACAAAAGAAGTTGGAAAATATAACGTAAATTATAAAGCAACAAACAGTGTAGGAATGGAAACAACAGCAATTAGAAAAGTAAATGTTATAGATCCATTTATTCCAGTTATAACTTTACTTCCTATGACAGAAACATCGCGTACTGAAACTATTGAAATAAATTCTACTTATACCGATCCAGGAGCAACAGCGTATGATAAGATTGATGGAAACATCACTTCATCTATAACAACAAATATTCCATTAAGTGGTTTTGATACAAGTAAAACAGGAACATTTCCGATTTATTATAATGTAACGGATACACAAGGTAATAAAGCAGTACAACAAACTAGATATGTTACTATAATAAATTCTCCTCCTGTTATTACATTAAATCCACCGACTAATACACCTGTAGTTACACAATGGAAAGAACCATATGTTGATCCTGGCGCAACCGCAGTAAATGGACTTGGTCAGAGTTTAACATCTGCTATAGTAACAAATCTTCCAGGTGGGGTAGATATTAATAAGCCCGGTAAATATTATGTTACATATAATGTAACAGATGGGTCCGGTCTTAATGCTACACAAGTTCAGCGTACAGTTATAGTACAAGATAATGAATCACCTACTATTGTAATGTTTGGAAAATCACCAATAAAAATTCAACAATTTTCAAAATATGTTGATGCTGGCGCAAAAGCATCAGATCCTTTGGATGGTGATATTTCAAGTAAAATTACAACAATAAATGATGTGAATACAAATGTTGTAGGAACATATAGTGTAACATATACCGTAAAAGACTCACAGGGTAATAAAGCAACACCTGCTATTCGAACTGTAAATGTAGTTAGTGATCCACCCGTAATTCATATGATTGGAAAAAGTCCATTAAATGTTGATTATGATGT
>Ga0257110_1000831_pt1 | contig 14541 bp, 6 predicted proteins | sample LP_taG_7_FD_190184 | JGI IMG/M metagenome (GOLD analysis project Ga0257110, IMG submission 190184) | Marine microbial communities from Northeast Subartic Pacific Ocean, Canada - LP_J_2015_P26_10m | ecosystem: Environmental > Aquatic > Marine > Oceanic | place: Canada: Northeast Subartic Pacific...
AAGATTTAGAATGGAGTTCGATACTCCACAAAATGTAAGTAAAGGTCAAATAGTTAGTATTGGTGCTGATGGTAATCTATTACCATTTGGAAATGCAGGTGCTTTTGATTTTAAATTAGGACTAGTTGTTTCAACAGGCTATAACAATACAGTGGTTCATATTAAACCATTCAATACTATTATTGATAATTTTAATGTTCCATCTAGTTTAGCTGCAGGATCTGCAGGTGATACATGGTATACTTCAAATATAACAGCTGGAGCTATTACTAATGTTGAATCAGATGGAGGAGATAAAGTTTACTTTCAATTTAGAGATGCTATTCCTACTGTGGTTACAGCAAGTGTTGCTAATATAGCATCAACTACTGGAGACTCACTTAATATAAATACAATAAATTACGCAGTAGCTAACTTTGAAAATTTAGATACTGCAGCAATAGTTGCTTTAATCAATCAAGATAGCGCAACCAGTGGTGTAGTAGCAAGTAACCCTTTGTTACCAACTATATTAAAATCTTATGATGGTGGTTTAAACCCAGCAAATGGTGATGTTGTGATAGTATCTTCTGCCGATGCAGGAGCAAATAACTCTGTTATGTCGATTACACTTTCAGATGGTAATAATTCTGCTAGTGTTTCTTTCTCAACATCCGACGGAACATTCCCTAATACTGGAGGTGCATACTTAACTATCTCAGCTACTCAAATGGCTATAGATATTAATGCAGCTTGTGTAGCAAACAATGTTGATATTACAGCTTCTACTGAAGCAAACACAGGTGGTAACAACAATACATTATATCCAAAGTTAGTTTTAACTTTAGGTTCAGGTATTGGTGGTACTGCAACTGGTATTACAATTACGGAAGTAGCTGGTGATGCTGCTGGGCAAACTTTTGCACAAGCAACAGCAATGCCACTTACTGCAACAGTATCTACTGATTCTATTCTAACATTAACAAGAGCAGATGGTGGTGATATTGGCTTAACTGGAAGTGGTACATTCGTTAACGCTAACGGTATGGTATCTTCATCTGCAGGTACTCCACCTCTTTTAGTAATGATCGAGGATGAAGAAGGATCTGGCGGAGGAGTTGCTGAAACAGGTATTGATATTAGAGAAGTAATTTCATGTAATAATACATCTAACGATGGAGATCCAGTAGGTGGTAGTATTACATATACTCCGTTCTCAGACGGTAGTGTAATAATTAAAGTAAATGGATTAGCTGCTAGTTTATCAAACGATAAATCTGGCCCTATTTATTTTTCAGCTGACGGTGGAACAACTGCAAGAACAATTGCAAATATTACTGCTGGAGATTCTTTATATTGGAACGGTTCAGTTGCTGGTTATCAATTAGAGACTAGTGATGATTTAGATATTACATATCAAAAATCTTCTAACGATTAATCATTTCTACTAAATAATACTTAAAGCCGCTATATAGCGGCTTTTTTTTTGCAGTAAAAATAAATAAAAACAAATGTCCTTTAAAGCGGTTATTCTCCTTTAAAAATAATTATATAACGATAAATATAACTCAAGGGGAACACTTACGTTTCCTTTAGGCCTAAATAAACAACATAAATAACATGGCAAGATTAAAAGTAAAACAAATTAGTGACTTTACAAGTGCTGTTCAGGGACTTATCGATGGCGATAGTAACCAGGCAGCTAGCTTTATATCATCTGCTCTTTCTGCTGGCGTATCCGCTGGTGTAAACGCTGATGGTGTAGCTGCTGACTTAGCTACTGAAATTGCTGCTACTAACGGAGACGTTAATACCATCAATGGATTATTAGCTTCAGTTGGAACTAGTGCTAATGTATCATCTGCTCTTTCTGCTGGTGTATCTGCTGGCGTAAAAGCTGACGGAATCGCTACTGACTTAGCTGCTGAAATCGGTGCTACTAACGGAGACGTTACTAGAATCGATGGATTATTAGCTTCAGTTGGAACTAGTGCTACTGTATCATCTGCTCTTTCTGCTGGCGTATCTGCTGGTGTAAAAGCTGACGGTGTACAGACTAACCTAACTGCTGAGATTGGTGCTACTAACGCTGATGTAACTAGAATTGATGCTGTAATTGCTTCTGCTGCTGACGCTGCTGATGTAACTGCTGTATCTAACGCGTTAACTGCATTGAACGATGCAGGCGACGTGGACTTAGATCAGATTTCTGAAGTTATCTCTTACGTTGACAGTCTAGATACTGCTGACGGTGGAGTATTAACTACTGCATTAGCATCTATTGATACTGCAGTTTCTAATTCATTAAGTACTGACGTAGTATTATCTGACGCATTAGCTGCGGAAATTTTAGCTACTAACGGAGACGTTACTAGAATTGATGCATTAATAGCTTCAGTTGCTACTGACGGAGAATTATCTGCGGAAGTTGCATCTATTGACGCTGTATTAGCGAACATGGGAACATCTGAAACGATTACTGCTATCTCTGATGCTGTAGTTGCGGAAATTACTGCTACTAACAATGACGTAACTAGAATTGATGCTGTAATTGCTTCTGCTGCTGACGCTGCTGTCGTAACTGCTGTATCTAACGCGTTAACTGCTGAGATTACTGCAACCGGTAACGAGATTACTGCAATTGATAATAGTATCGATAGCTTAGAAACGTTAATCGGAGTAGCTGATGATTTCTTACACGAATTCGGAACGTTCAGAACTAGTACAACCTTTGAAATCGCTAACGCGGTTCAACATGCAAGTACAGATGATCTAAATGTATTCATTAACGGACACAACATTCACCCATTAACTAGTGGTGAAGACGGTGTTGGTTACGCGACTACAAATGGAACAGATTTCTCATTTGCAAATATCGGATATGACTTAGAAGCTGGAGACACTTTCTACGTAACTGGTAAGAAGGCATAATTAATTCACTAATTAATTAGGTAAATTTAAGGGTCCCTTCGGGGACCCTTTTTTATTTGTAAGATATATAAAGTGTAGCTAAAATTATACATAAATTTATGAAAATAGGAATAACATTAGGTCTTAAGAAGAAGAACGAAAGCATGTGGATTAACGGTATTAAACTTAATGCTATTTTTTTAATGAATGCTTTACAAAAGACAGGAAATGAAGTAATATTACTAGATACAAGTAATGAAATTTCTAGGACTGAATCCGGAAGGTTAAAAGACGATGAGCTCGTATGGGATTCTAAGAAGTTTCCAATATATGATTACACTAAACATTTACATACATGTGATATATTAATATTATTAGGAACTGCAGTTGGTCCAGAACATGTAGCAAATTTTAAATTAACAGGCCCAAATAAAAAAGTTATTAAATACGCATGTGGAAATAACTATGTTATTGACATGGAAAATATGATACACAAAAAGCCTGAAGACGTAGAAGATGTTGGAGTTACATTTAACCAAACCATAGACGAAGTATGGTACGTACCTCAACAAGGTTATCAAAACCAAGATTATTATACTATTCTATATAGATTGCCTAAAGAAAAAGTATTTGCAGTACCATTTGTGTGGGATCCAATGTTTATTGATGAAATTGAAAGTGAATACGGAGGAATAACTGTAGATGAAAACGGTAATAAAATGCAAAAGATAGATGATATTCCAGTTTATCAACCAGGTAAAAAGATTGAAGATATAGAATTAACTGTATTTGAGCCAAATTTAAATGTGGTAAAATTCAGTATGATACCTATGTTAATTGCAGAACAATATTTACATAAAGGTGGAGATCCATTTCTTAGACTAAATATTATTAGTGCAGGTGGTTTATATAAAAACCCTTTTTGGAAGAAGTTTGTAGCTAAGTTACACCTGCTTGAAAAGAAAAACAAAAACGGAGATCCCTTATTAATGGTAAGGCATAGATACCCTATTCATTTCATATTATCAAAGTTTACAGATATTGTAATATCGCACCAATGGGAAAACCCGCTTAACTACGCTTATTTAGATGTGATGTATTTACAATTCCCTTTAATCCATAATGCTGATATGATTAAAGATGCTGGTTACTTTTATCCAGACTTTGAGGCAGAAAAAGGAGCTGATCTATTAAAGTGGGTTATAGATAACCATGACGACAACATAGACTCGTATAACGAAAAGAACGAAGAAGTCCTAACAAGATATACAGTTTACAACGAGGGTCTAGTAGACACATACAAGAAACTCTTAGAAAACCTAAAAGCCGGAGAAAACAAACACGGTTTAAGTTTAGAATATGACTGGAAAACAAATCTATATAAATAATGAATAAAAACGCTATAATAGTTTATATTAATGATTCTGATAAAGCACTAACAGAATTTAGTTGGCTATATAAGACCTGGTTAATGTGGTCTATAGATAAATCATGGGATATAGTAGCATTTGCTAATCCATCTATAATAGAAGACTTTAAATCAAAATTTCATCATGAAAATTTAAAAGTTATTGAGATGTTATCATCAGATACTCCGATTGCTAATCCTTATGCAATGTTTAAAGATGATAATAACATTGAAATGCTAAAAGGATATGAATTCTTATTTAGAACAGAATGTGATAGTTTCTTAACTAAACATTTTGCAGATTTTAAACCATGGAGAGATAAAGTGTATGTTGGCATTGGATTACATGCAGCAACAACCCATCCTGGAGATTTAATTAGAGAGAAATTAAAAATCTTATCTAGTACTTTAGGACTTAAATGGTATGGTCATTCACACATAGGCCATAATTTATTAGCTAGTTCTGAAATGGTAATTGCAAATTCTATATTACAGACAAGTTTAACTAAATGGTTATTAGAAAATAGCTTTACAAATGGGGATGGAGCATATCCAAGTTGGTTTAAAGGAGAAGTCTCCCAGTATGCACATGAATTAGTAATAAATAGTAATGTTAGCCCCTTGGGAATACACCAAGGCAGTATTGATACATGGTGCGGTAGTAATGAAATAACTTCATTAGATCTACACATAAGAGCATGGCCACAATCGAATGAGGCCTTTTTTGATAAAGTAAAATACCACGCTGGTGATTTACCTAAAATTAAATTTAATGAAGTACCTAAAATTGCTGGAGAATACTGCGTATTCGTGGCAGATACGGATATTAAAGATATGCTTTTATTAAATAAACAAAATATTTAAAATTTCAAAAGGTATTTAACCCTTTAGAAGTTAAGATACGATATATAATATAACGCGAAAAAAATACAAACAGTATTAAATGTCTAGACTAAAATTAAAACAAATTCAAGAGATACTGCTAAGCAACCTACAGAATGGTGATTATTTAGCATATAACTCAACAAATGCCACTTTTGAAAACACCGCTGCACCATTAGATGGTAGCTCGGGAACAAGCGGAAGTTCAGGAACAAGCGGTTCAAGTGGAACATCTGGTTCTGACGGAACCTCCGGTTCAAGTGGCTCAAGCGGAACATCTGGTTCTGATGGATCAAGCGGTTCAAGCGGAACATCAGGTTCTTCAGGTATTGACGGTGAAAAAGGTGCTGATGGTGCAGCCGGTTCTTCGGGAACTTCTGGATCAAGTGGTGTTGATGGATCTTCAGGAACTTCTGGTTCTTCAGGTATTGATGGTGAATTAGGACCTGCTGGTGAAGATGGGGCTCCTGGTTCAAGTGGAACATCTGGATCAAGTGGCTCAAGCGGAACTTCTGGTTCAAGTGGAACTTCTGGTTCTGACGGTTCATCTGGATCGAGTGGAACTTCTGGATCAAGCGGAACATCTGGTGCTGATGGTGAAGACGGGGAACAAGGTGAAAAAGGTGATGCAGGAACTTCTGGTTCTTCTGGAACATCTGGCTCTGACGGCTCAAGTGGTTCATCTGGAACATCTGGATCTGATGGCTCAAGTGGTTCATCTGGAACATCTGGATCTGATGGATCTTCTGGTTCATCTGGTTCAAGCGGAACATCTGGTTCTGACGGAACTTCTGGTTCTTCTGGAACATCTGGTTCTGACGGCTCAAGCGGTTCTTCTGGAACATCTGGTTCTGACGGCTCAAGCGGTTCTTCAGGATCTTCTGGTTCTTCTGGATATTCAGGTGCTAAATCAGCAAACAATGTAGAAGGTTTAGGTAATGGTGAATTTGTAGGCCAAGTAGGTTTTACTTCAGACGGTAAAGTGCATATATGGACTGGAGATGCATGGGAAGAAACTCAAGATTTAAACGGTTCATCTGGATCAAGCGGAACATCTGGTTCTGACGGTTCAAGTGGCTCAAGCGGAACATCTGGTTCTGACGGTTCAAGTGGTTCATCTGGAACATCTGGATCTGATGGATCTTCTGGTTCTTCAGGTACATCTGGTTCTGATGGCTCAAGTGGTTCATCTGGAACATCTGGATCTGACGGTTCATCTGGATCAAGCGGAACATCTGGTTCTGACGGTTCAAGTGGCTCAAGCGGAACATCTGGTTCTGACGGTTCAAGTGGTTCATCTGGTTCAAGCGGAACATCTGGTTCAAGCGGTTCAAGTGGAACTTCTGGATCAAGTGGTTCATCTGGAACTTCTGGTTCTTCAGGTACTTCTGGTGCTGATGGTAACTTTGGTGGTGCATCATTTGATTATACACTGGCATCTGCTACAGGAGCTTCACAACCTGCTGATGGTAGATTAAGACTTAGTAATTTTACTACTCAGAATGCAGCGAGTTCAATTTATATAAATCAAACCGACGATGATAGTGGTAGTGTAGAATCATTCTTTACAGCATTAGACGCAGTAACATCCGGTGTTAAAGCACATATTAGAATATCTAAAAAATTCAATACTGACGAATACTTATTATTTGCTATTGGAGATTTAACTGATAATGGTTTATGGTGGACATTAGGTGACTTATCAAATGTAGGTTCATCATCCACGTCACCATTTAGTAATGGAGATGATATTGTAATTTCATTAGTCGCGACTGGTGATAAAGGTGACTCTGGTAGTTCAGGTAGCTCTGGTTCATCTGGAACTTCTGGTTCTGATGGCTCAAGTGGTTCAAGTGGAACTTCTGGTTCTGATGGATCTTCTGGTTCTTCAGGAACATCTGGATCTGACGGTTCATCTGGAACTTCTGGTTCTGATGGCTCAAGTGGTTCAAGTGGAACTTCTGGTTCTGACGGCTCAAGTGGTTCATCTGGAACATCTGGATCTGATGGCTCAAGTGGTTCATCTGGAACATCTGGATCTGATGGATCTTCTGGTTCAAGTGGATCTTCAGGTTCAAGTGGATCAAGTGGTTCTGACGGATCTTCTGGCTCAAGCGGCTCAAGCGGATCTTCTGGCTCAAGTGGAACATCTGGTTCATCTGGATATTCAGGTGCTAAATCAGGAACTAACTTAGCAGGTTTAGGAGAAGGTGAATTTACAGGTCAATTAGGTTATACTTCAGATGGTAAAATACATCAATGGAATGGTGATGCATGGGAAGAAGTAAGAGACTTAGATGGTTCATCTGGTAGTTCAGGTTCATCTGGTAGTTCAGGTTCATCTGGTTCAAGTGGCAGTTCAGGTACTTCTGGTTCTGACGGTTCAAGTGGTTCATCTGGAACTTCTGGTTCTGACGGTTCAAGTGGTTCATCTGGAACTTCTGGATCTGATGGTACATCTGGATCTTCTGGTTCAAGTGGATCTTCTGGTTCAAGTGGAACATCTGGTAGTTCAGGAACATCTGGTTCAAGTGGATCAAGTGGCTCATCTGGTTCTGCTGGTTCATCTGGTAGTTCAGGTACAGCAACTATAACGAATCTTTCTAATAATAGAATATTAACATCAACCGGCGTACAAGGTGCGGCTAACGCTGAAGCTAACGCGATGTTTGATGGAACATCTCTAACAGGTCCAACTCAATTTGCTGCGGCATCTGGAAACAACGCATCTAAATTTAGAATGTGGGGTAACTCTGCAACGTATGGTATTGGTATGGTATCAGGCCAAACGTTTGGTTACTTGAATGACTACGCAATGATGTTCCAAATGAATAACCAAACAGGTAGAGGTTGGAAATGGCAATATGAAAGCCAAGCTGCTGGTTCAGGTGCTATGTCTTTGACAACAGATGGAAAATTATATATTGGAGGTTTAGTTAATTCACCAGAATACTTATTTAGAAGTGGTGGAGAAATAACTAGTGATGGCTCAACAATGAGGTTTACATTTTAATCAAAGATAATAGGAAAAGAATATGAGCTTAGATTTAACAAGACTTAGAGGAGCATCCCACGATAATATATCAGTAGGCGGGAGCTATACTGATACAATGATAACAGCGCAAGGATTTGGTAGTAATGCCAAATCCAGTTCTGCTTTTGTCAGATGGGTTCCTAATAACAAATCTGGAAGTGGTTATTATAGTGGCAACAGTGTAACTGTAACTACGAGTAACTTATCCTCTAGTGGTTATTTAGAATTTGATGCTTATGCTTGGAGTCGTGCGCAAGGTAAAGGTGATGGTTATCATTTATTAAAATTTGATTATTTAAATGATACTAATTCATATAATGGTGGAAGTACTTCACCAGGAATTCGTTTAACAGAACATTATTTTGCTGACTGTGATGATGAGGGATTAAATAATGGTGCTGATAAATTAAATACTTGGTACGAAGCTTCTAGAAAATGTGTTATTGTAATAGTTAATGTTGGTAATATACATGTTAACTCTAATTGGTTAAATCAATTTATTGAATTTAGATCTTGGAGAATGACAAAAAACGTAACAACCTCTTCAGAGAATTGGAGTTACGCTGCAGTTATTACTAATATTAATGATATAGGACAACTATCTGAAGCGCTTCAAGGAAAGGGTACTCTTCAAGATAATGCAACTGCACAATTAGTAATTGAACATAAAGAAAGCACTGTGGGACATGCTGGTTATGGCGAAGATCTTTCATCAGGGACTGGTGCTGGAGCCTTTTCATATACTGGAGGTTCTACTTCTCCTCAAACATTAGCTACTAGAACTATTAATTGGGACACTGCAGGTAAAGACAGAGTTAATCAGGGTGAGAAACTACGTTTTACTTTTGATGGTAAGATTCAACAAGGAGCAGTTCATTACAGTGGATATTTAAAAGTTAAATTAACAGAATCAGGTGGAGCTAGTGAATTTACATGTAGAAGTAATGACCTATATGAAAGGATTGAAGGTTTACATACTAGAGTAGGTGCAGTAGGTAGCGGTGCAGCCACATTAACAATTGAAGCCTATGCAGGTAGTGGCGCCGGATCTGGAAATGCTCATGATGGAGTTTACGGTAGAAACCTAGAAGTATATAAAGCTGGTGAAAACCCAGATCAAGAAAGAGATGTTGCTGTACATAAATGGCATATTAATTCATTGAATGTTGCCGAAGGTCCAGCTAATTTCGATTTAAAAATACCTAGTCAATTTTCTGCATTCTATAGTTCAGATAGAAATCTGGCTGATACTAGTCAAAATTATACACTTGATGCAAGTGGAAGTGGATTATTAAATTATCAACGTAATAATGGTGCAGCTGCTTCGACCGGCCCAGGAAAATACAATCATATTAGATGGCATGGTAATCAATTTACTAGCACTGCTAATTCTCAACCGCATGGACAGGTAACTGAAATTAGAAGTCCATCTAGTAATCAAACTAGAGACCTTGCTTTAGGCGGAGGATCTATTACTGTAGATTCTACAAAAGCATATATGGCAGGAGTTTGGGTTAGAGTAAGAGAACATGCCGGCACATCAAATAGAGTCTCTTTAATTGGAGAATCAAATGGATCTAATAATAAAGGATATAATGGAACTACATATAACGCTAATACTAAAGTTTATGGACCGTCCGTTAAAACTGATATAAACCTTAATTCAGCATTAACTGAATGGAAACTTATGTCATTCTTTTTCTTACCTGATTGGATGAGTGCTGTAGAAGTTGCTGCATGGCATGAGGATTATTTTGGAGAGTGGGCTGGTGAATATGAATTTACAACTGCTGCTCAACAAATAGCATCTGGAGGAATTAATACACCGCTTGATGCAAGGGTATTAAAAATGGGAAGTAATACTACATCAGTAGCTTTTCATTTAAGAACAGAAGTATATTCTTCGGCAAGCATTTGGCAAGAGATGGTATATCCGTTTTTTACAGAAATTGATCCAATGAATATTAACACAGGAGGTGATTTACACTTCTGGAATTTTACTGAATCATAATGAAACTGATATATAAAATAAGTACAAAAACAAGAAACTATTAAATGGCAAATTTAAAGGCAGGAGCCACTATTCAAGGACATATAATATTACATGCTGGTAATTTTGACCCCACTGCATACAGTGCAATGAAGGGACAGAAAGGTACTGGTGGTCAAAAAGGTGGCCAAGGTGGAGCAGGTGATAAAGGTGTCAAAGGACCTCAAGGTGGAGCAGGTGATAAAGGACAAAAAGGTGGCCAAGGTACTGGTGGAGATGTTGGTATTACTGGAACTCAAGGTCAAAAAGGTGCAATTGGACCTCAAGGTGGCGGTGGAGCCCAAGGTGGTGGCGGCGCTCAAGGTGGCCAAGGTCAAAAAGGTCAAAAAGGTGCTCAAGGCGGTGGCGGTACTAAAGGACCTCAAGGTGGAACAGGACAAAAAGGTGGAACAGGCGCTCAAGGCGGTGGCGGTGCTCAAGGTGACTTAGGTGAAATTGGACAAAAAGGTCAAACTGGACCACAAGGTGTTATTGGTTTAAAAGGACCGATCGGACCTCAGGGTGTTATTGGTGTTAAAGGTGGCCAAGGTGCTAAAGGTGGTACTGGATTACAAGGCCCAGGTGGTGAACAAGGTGGCGGCGGCCAAAAGGGACAAAAAGGTGGTACTGGTTTAAAGGGACCAACTGGACCTCAAGGTGGTCAAGGTGCAAAGGGACCAACTGGTGCAAAAGGACCAATCGGACCTCAAGGAGGCACTGGACCTAAAGGAGATCAAGGAGGCACTGGTTTAAAGGGACCAACTGGACCTCAAGGTGGCGGTGGCCAAAAAGGTGCTACTGGTGCAAAAGGAGTTATAGGTGTAACTGGACCTCAGGGTGAGCAAGGTGGTGCTGGAGAAAAAGGACAAAAAGGTGGAACAGGTTTACAAGGACCTGAAGCTCCAAAAGGTCAAAAAGGTGCTCAAGGTGCTCAAGGTGGCGGTGGTGCTAAAGGCCCAACCGGACCACAAGGTGGAACTGGAGCAAAGGGACCTCAAGGTGGAACTGGATTAAAAGGACCAACTGGACCTAAAGGTGAACAAGGCGGTAAAGGCCAAAAGGGTGGAACCGGAGCAAAAGGTGCTACTGGTGCTGGTGGAGCAAAAGGACCACAAGGTACAAAAGGACCTCAAGGTGTAAAAGGACCACAAGGTGCTGGTGGAGCAAAAGGACCACAAGGTGTTGCTGGAGATGTTGGTGAAGGTGGAGCAAAAGGACCACAAGGTGGAGCTGGAGCAAAAGGACCTCAAGGTGCAAAGGGACCACAGGGTACAAAAGGACCACAAGGTGGAGCTGGAGCAAAAGGACCACAAGGTGGACAAGGTGGTGGTGGAGCCCAAGGTTCTAAAGGTGATACTGGCCCACAAGGAGGTCAAGGAGATACTGGATTTAAAGGACCGCAAGGTGCTAAAGGCCCTCAAGGTGGAGGCGGTTCGAAAGGACCACAAGGTGGACAAGGTGCTAAAGGCCCGACTGGAGCACAAGGTGTAACCGGTGCAAAGGGACCACAAGGTGCAAAAGGACCACAGGGTGTTAAAGGTACAACTGGTGCTGGTGGAGCAAAAGGACCACAAGGTGCAAAAGGTACAACTGGTACAAAAGGTGCAACCGGTGGACAAGGACCTGATGGTGAACAAGGATTAAAGGGTAACACTGGTGCAAAAGGTAGTACTGGTGGACAAGGGCCTGCTGGTGAACAAGGACTTAAAGGACCAACTGGTGCAAAAGGACCTCAAGGTGGACAAGGACCTGCTGGTGAACAAGGATTAAAAGGTAACACTGGTGCAAAAGGTAGTACTGGTTCACAAGGACCCGATGGTGAACAAGGACTTAAAGGACCAACTGGTGCTAAAGGACCTCAAGGTGGCCAAGGTGATGATGGTCCAAAAGGTGATACTGGTGCTAAAGGACCAACTGGTGCTAAAGGACCTCAAGGTGGCCAAGGTGATGCTGGTGAACAAGGACTTAAAGGACCAACTGGTGTTAAAGGTGCTACTGGTTCACAAGGACCTGATGGAGAACAAGGAATTAAAGGACCACAGGGTACTAAAGGACCTCAGGGTGCAAAAGGACCTAAAGGTAATGTCGGCACCGGCGGTGATAAAGGTAATACTGGTGGAGCAGGACCTGCTGGAATAAAGGGTGCAACCGGTTTAAAAGGACCGACTGGACCAACTGGTGGTGTTGGTGAAAAAGGACCGACTGGATCACAAGGACCAGATGCAACTGGTTCTAAAGGACCAACTGGTGCTAAAGGACCAACCGGTGGCGGTGGAGGTACTGGAGCAAAAGGTTATGCTGGAGCAAAGGGACCACAAGGTGGATCTGGAGCTAAAGGACAAACTGGTCCAACTGGCCCAACTGGCCCACAAGGTGCAAAAGGACAAAAAGGTGCAACAGGACCGCAAGGACCTTCAGGAGCTTCAGATAGTAGAATTAAGAATGTTGAAGGACCGATTGGTAATACTCTTAATAAGATAAAAGCTATGAGAGGTGTTGTTTGGAATGCAAATGCGTTAGGCCAACAAATAGGCTTACCAGCAAATGCACCTATGTATGGTTTAGTTGCGCAAGAAGTAGAAGCACAATTCCCAGACTTAGTATTCCCATTACCGGAACAAGTACCTGGATATGATACTATATTAGGTGTGGATTACTCAAGATTATCGCCAGTATTAATAGAAGCGATAAAAGATTTAGACAATAAGATAACCGATATTGAAAACCAATTAGGTAGTTAATAATACACGTAAGCAAATAGATGGCTGACTATAAGAAAATATTGATCGCAGGTAACCCAGCGTTTACCACCGATAACATGCATCCGGACCACTTTGGTTATTTAGGTGGAGAAAAAGGACATGATGGTGATAAAGGTGATATTGGGCCAAAAGGTAATAAAGGTGGATTAGGACCTGGTGGTAACAAAGGTAACAAAGGCGGAACCGGAGATGGTGGCCAAAAAGGTACTAAAGGTGTTAAAGGACTAAAAGGTCTAATTGGCGGCGGTGGCGACCAGGGTGCTAAAGGTGTTCAAGGTCTTAAAGGTATCGAAGGTGCTAAAGGTGTAATCGGTACTGGAGGCGATGGCGGTGCTAAAGGTATCTTAGGAGGTACTGGTGATAAAGGTAATTTAGGAACTGGTGGTGATGGTGGTGCTAAAGGTAACCAAGGTGCTAAAGGTATTAAGGGTAAAAAAGGTGGTGTAGGTGATAGCCCACAAGGTGCTAAAGGTCCTGTAGGTGATTCTCCTCAAGGCCAAAAAGGTTTTACTGGCCCGCAAGGAGGTACCGGTGATAAAGGTTTAAAAGGTGGCCAAGGTTCTAAAGGTAATTTAGGAACTGGTGGAGATACTGGTGCAAAAGGTGGTGTAGGTGATTCTCCAAGAGGGGAGTTCGGAATAGAAGGTGACCAAGGTGGTGTAGGTGATTCTCCAATAGGTAACAAAGGTGCAAAAGGACCACAAGGTGGACAAGGCGGCGTAGGTGATTCTCCAAAAGGTGCAAAGGGTGTAACAGGTGATCAAGGAGGAAGAGGTGATTTAGGTGCTTCTCCAACCGGTATAAAAGGTAATAAAGGAGCTCAAGGCCCAACCGGAGCAAAAGGTTTAACTGCAAATAGTCCAAAAGGAGACGTAGGAGCAGGTGGTGCAAAAGGTGTTCAAGGTGGTGTAGGTGATTCTCCAATTGGTAATAAAGGAGGTGCTGGCGATATTGGTGCAAAAGGTGTTCAAGGTGATTCTCCTGTAGGTGATAAAGGTGGACTTGGAGATACTGGTGCTCAAGGCGGTGGCGGTGATAAAGGTTCTCAACCTACTGGTGATCTAGGCCTCCAAGGAAATGTTGGTGCAACCGGTGATAAAGGTACTCAACCTACTGGTGATAAAGGTAACAAGGGTAAAAAAGGTGCTCAAGGCGGTGGAGGTAATAAAGGTACTCAACCTACTGGTGATCTTGGCGCTCAAGGTGCGACCGGTGCAACTGGTGATAAAGGTACTCAACCTACTGGTGATATTGGTGCTAAAGGTAACCAAGGACCTAAGGGTGGTATCGGTGATTCTCCTAAAGGTACTAAAGGTAAGACTGGTGCTGGTGGTGATGTTGGTGCAACTGGAGATAAAGGTAATTTAGGACCAACTGGAGAAAAAGGTTACTTAGGTATTAATAATGTAGTACATACAGATTTTGCTTCTAATTTAGCAACATGGACTGTAGGTAATACTTCAGCTACTGGATTTTATCGTAATGGTGGCACGAATGAAAACCTTCTACTTGAAGGAGAGGGTCCTTATGGTGAAAA
>Ga0257110_1000834_pt1 | contig 14470 bp, 11 predicted proteins | sample LP_taG_7_FD_190184 | JGI IMG/M metagenome (GOLD analysis project Ga0257110, IMG submission 190184) | Marine microbial communities from Northeast Subartic Pacific Ocean, Canada - LP_J_2015_P26_10m | ecosystem: Environmental > Aquatic > Marine > Oceanic | place: Canada: Northeast Subartic Pacific...
GCGCGCGCTGACTGCACACTGACAGACGCAGTCGAGAATATTGACATTGGCGGGCCTACGATGGTCCGGGCAGCTGCCAAAAATCATCGTGATGTGGCGATCGTCGTCGCGACACAAGACTATGCGGCGATTCTTGAAGAGCTGACCGAGCACAACGGGCGCACCACCTTAAAGACCCGTTTTAATTTAGCGATTCGGGCCTATGAGCACACAGCTGCCTACGACGGCATGATCGCTAACCACTTTGGTTGCCTCGTCGAAGGCGGGTCAGCTGATTACCCACGTACCTTCTCACTCCAATTAGAAAAAGTGCAAGAGATGCGGTACGGCGAGAACCCTCATCAAAGCGCGGCGTTTTACCGCGAAGCGGTTCCAAAAGAAGTGGGCATCAGCAGTGCTGAGCAATTACAGGGCAAAGCACTGTCCTATAACAACGTGGCCGATACCGACGCCGCGCTAGAGTGCGTCAAGAGTTTTAGTGAGCCGGCCTGTGTCATTGTAAAACACGCTAACCCCTGTGGTGTTGCCGTGGCAGATACGCTGGCCAATGCCTACGACCTCGCGTTTCACACTGACAGCGAATCCGCGTTTGGCGGCATCATTGCCTTTAATCGAGAACTCGATGCCGACACGGCGAGCGCCATTGTCGAACGGCAATTTGTTGAAGTCATCATTGCACCCGCCGTGTCCGATAACGCCCAGTCGATTATTGGACAAAAAGAAAACGTCCGTTTGCTGCAAACAGGAGCCTGGTCGGCACCGGTTCCAACGCGCGACTTTAAACGCGTCAATGGCGGTCTGCTGGTTCAAGATCGGGACGATGGCATGATCGATCGCGATAATCTGAATACAGTTACCCAAAGAGCGCCCACTGAGGCCGAGTGGGCTGACCTGCTGTTCGCCTGGAAAGTAGCCAAATTTGTAAAGAGTAATGCCATCGTCTATGCCGCCAATCAACGGACTATCGGTGTCGGTGCAGGTCAAATGTCCCGGGTGAATTCGGCTCGTATTGCTGCGATCAAAGCGGAGCAAGCGGGTTTAACGGTCGAGGGTGCCGTCATGGCGTCTGATGCCTTTTTCCCCTTTCGCGATGGTATTGAGAATGCGGCGGCACGAGGCATTGCCGCGGTTATTCAGCCGGGTGGTTCGATGCGCGACGAGGAAGTCATTGCCGCGGCGGATGAAGCAGGAATAGCGATGGTCTTTACCGGAATGCGTCACTTTAGGCACTGAGGTCAGCAGAGATGAATATTTTGGTTGTCGGAGGAGGCGGACGAGAACACGCCCTCGCGTGGAAGCTTGCCGAGCCGACCTACGTTAACTGCGTTTATGTTGCACCGGGTAATGCCGGAACGGCGACCGAAGCCAAGTTACAGAATATCGATTTAGACCCCTTAGACATTACCGGTCTTGCGGCCTTTGCGAGCGAGAACCACTGTGCTCTGACGGTCATTGGACCGGAAGCGCCGCTGGTCGCGGGCATTGTGGATCACTTTACTGAAGCGGGCTTACCCTGCTTTGGGCCAACCCGCGGCGCGGCGCAACTCGAAGGCAGCAAGTCCTTCAGCAAAGACTTTCTCGCACGACACGACATTCCCACCGCAGCCTATGCAGTCTTTACCGCGCTCGACCCCGCTCTCGCCTATGTTCGCGAGCAAGGTGCTCCTATTGTCGTCAAAGCCGACGGGCTTGCCGCCGGCAAGGGCGTCATCGTAGCGATGACCCTTGAGGAGGCGGAGGAGGCCATTCGCGACATGCTCGCGGACAATAAATTTGGTGAGGCCGGCGCGCAAGTGGTGATAGAGGGCTTTCTTGAAGGAGAGGAAGCCAGCTTTATTGTGATGGTGGATGGGGACAACGTGCTACCGATGGCGACCTCTCAAGACCATAAACGAATCGGCAACGGTGACACGGGTCCCAACACGGGGGGCATGGGCGCCTATTCGCCTGCACCCGTTGTGACAGCCGTCGTCTACCAGCGCATTTTAGAGCGCGTTATCCTGCCCACCGTGAGGGGAATGGCTGAAGAGGGGCACCCCTACACCGGATTTCTCTACGCGGGGCTGATGATCGATGCCGATGGCAACCCCTCCGTTATAGAGTTCAATTGCCGTTTTGGTGACCCCGAAACTCAGCCCATACTGCAGCGACTACAAAGTGACTTGGTGTCTCATTGCCAATCTGCATTGGAGAGGAGACTCGACACTGCGGTGGCGCAGTGGGATCCCCGTCCTGCGGTGGGTGTTGTTTTAGCGGCGGGGGGTTATCCCAATGCTTATGAAAAAGGCCATACCATTACCGGTCTCGATACGCCTTGGCCTGCAACCACCAAGGTATTTCATGCTGGCACTCAGACTCAAGACGGTAATATCGTGACTCACGGTGGGCGCGTGTTGTGTGTCAGCGCACTGGGCAACACCATTGAGGAAGCCATCCAGTTGGCCTATGCAGGCGTCGATCACATCAATTGGCAAGATATGATTTTTCGCCAAGACATTGGCTGGCGCGCGATAGATCGCTAAGCTTGAGCCATGACAGTAAAAACGACATTGGAACAGCGTTCGCTGACGGGCCTCGATCGCTTCATTAGCGGCGTCGATAATCGGCTGCGTCAACTGACCCGGCAGCCCCACCAAAGCCCGGCTTCCTCACGACCGTCCCCTGCGTTAGCGCATCAAGAGCCGCCTTTGAGTGCGCGCGAGCGCGATCATGCAGGCGCTCTGATGCGAGTGAATCATACGGGCGAGGTGTGCGCCCAAGCGCTGTACCAAGGCCAAGCGCTCGCCGCGCGATCAGATGCCACCCGACAGAGCTTGCTGAGCGCCGCACAAGAAGAGGCGGATCACCTCGCGTGGTGTGAAACACGGTTACAGGAGCTAGACGCCAAACCGAGTCGGCTCAACCCCCTCTTCTATGCGGCCTCCTTCGCGCTCGGAGCCATCACCGCCGTCGCAGGCGATAAAGTCAGTCTCGGCTTTGTGCACGCCACCGAAGAGCGTGTTGCCGGACACTTGAGAGCACATCTGAAATCGCTGCCTGGCGAGGACCGGAAGTCACAATTGATCCTGCAACAAATGCTGGCCGATGAAGAGCGTCACGGCGAAGAAGCACTAGCGATGGGGGGCCAAGAGTTTGCGCGTCCAATCAAAGACGTCATGACCCTGGCCAGTCAGGTCATGACGCGGACCACCTATTGGATCTAATCTAAGTTAGGACGGCGTTGCCGCTTCCTCAATACTGTGGCTGTGTGTCACTGCCACCCCCGCATTAGCGAACATGATGGAGGCCGAGCAGTACTTTTCAGCTGAGAGTGCGACGGCGCGCTCAACTTGTGCCTCGCGCAACCCCCACCCTGTTACCACAAAGTGAAGCCTCATCGTGGTAAAAACAGCGGGCACGGCGTCTGCTCGATCAGCATGAAGCTCAACGCGGCAATCGGTCACCTGCTGCCGCGATTTTTTTAACATGCTCACCACATCATAGAGCGCACACCCCCCTGTACCGAGCAGCAACATCTCCAAAGGGCGGAGTGACTGGTTACGCCCACCCAAATCTTCAGGGCCGTCCATGACAACACTGTGCCCCGACCCCGACTCGCCGATAAACATTGCGTCTTCGAGCCACTTCACCGTTCCCTGCAAGCTGCTTACTCTCCTATCGTGCTAAATCTTAAGACCGCTTCATACTCAAAAGGCGCCGACTATCATCGGACGCTGTGGTGACCTCACCGCGTTATCGTTATCGCCATATCACACGAGCCCTGCCACTCACGCCATTCCACCAACGCAATAACCACCAACGCAATAACCACCAGCACAATCACCACCAGAACAATTACCACCGTTGGTCAGCTCGGTGCGCCGTCCTGATAACCTGGTACTGAGTGCGTTGTCCCATGAGCATGGCGGGCTCAGTGGCTTCGCCGAGATTGATCGCGTTAATCCCTCTCAGGGAACGCAATCCACGCAGTGGCTCGTATCAATCGCGGCGCGCGTTAACGCTCAGCAAAAAATGCGGCGAGGGCCGCACCCGGATCGGCTGCGCGCATAAAGGTCTCGCCAATTAAAAACGTATGGACGCCTTTGGCACGCATCTCGACGACTTGAGAGGCAGTATTGAAGCCGCTCTCCGTCACCACCTGCACTCCTGCGGGGATCCGATCCAATAAGCGATAGGTCGTTGCTAAACTCGTTTCAAAGGTATGCAAGTCCCGATTGTTGATGCCGATCAGATCACCACCCAGCGTTAACGCTTCATCCAACTCGGCCTCGTTGTGGACCTCGACCAACACATCAAGACCCACGTCACTGGCACAATCATAGAGGTCTTTTAACTCGGGCAACTCAAGACACGCGACTATTAGTAGGATGGCGTCGGCACCTAAGGCCCGAGCCTCCCAAATTTGGTAGGGGTCCAGCGTAAAGTCCTTGCGTAGCACTGGTAAATGACAGGCGGCTCGCGCTGACTGCAGGTAAGCATCTGCCCCCTGAAAAAAGTCGATATCTGTCAGTACAGACAAGCAGGTGGCACCGCCTTGCTCATAACTTGCAGCAAGCTCGGCAGGCACAAAATGCTCGCGAATAACGCCTTTGCTGGGACTGGCTTTCTTAACCTCAGCGATAACCGCCGCACCACCCTCTTCCGCCCGTTGCGCCAACGCCCGTCGAAAGCCTCGAACCGGCGACGCATCAGCAGCCATCACCTGAAGCTGAGACAGCGATCGCGCTTTTTGACGCTCGATGATCTCTTCTCGTTTACGCTCAAAAATCTTCTTGAGCACGGTCGGGGCGGCCAACTTAGTATTCATAGTGAGGAATCCGATCCTGCTGAGGGAGACAAGTCTTGTGTAAATGCCACAAACCGCGCGAGCTGCCGTGCGGCTTCACCTGACGCGAGGACCGTTTCGGCACGCGCCACGCCATCCGCCAAGCTATCGACCAATCCCGAGACATAAATCCCAGCGCCCGCATTCAGCGCCATCATCGACCGCGCCTTTTGGCTGCCTTGCGACGCATCGTTATCGAGTGCTGAGCGAATCAACGCCGCAGAGGCCTCGGCAGTCGAGACCTGCAATCCGTCGAGGGTGTCATAACCGTGGCCTAATGCCGCCGGGTCAATCGTAATGGGCGCAATATTGCCGGCCTTCAACTCAACGCCGTGTGTTACCGCAGCAATCGAAATCTCGTCTAAGCCGTCGTCACTGTGTAAGACCAACGCGTGAACGCTACCCAGCTGATCCAGTGCACGAGCCAGCGGCTCACACAAAGTAGGATCGTAGACACCCAATACTTGGCGCTTAACGCCTGCGGGATTCGTCAGCGGGCCTAGAATATTAAAAATAGTCCGCAGCCCCAGTTCGCGTCGGGGGCCAATGGCATGTTTCATGGCGCCGTGGTGAACCGGCGCAAACATAAAGCCCAGACCCACTTCACTAATACAGCGCTCAATTTGTAACGGCGTGAGGCTGAGACTCACGCCAAGGGTCTCCAAGACATCAGAGGAACCGCTACTGCTCGAGACCGATCGGTTACCGTGCTTAGCGACCCGCCCACCCGCAGCCGCGACCACAAAGGTAGCCGCAGTCGAGACATTGAATAGGTTTGCACCATCACCACCAGTGCCCACCAAGTCGATGAGGTGAGTCTCATCGACCTGCACCGGGATCATTAACTCTCGCATCACCTCAGCCGCACCGGCAATTTCTTCGATGGTCTCGCCGTTGATGCGCAATGCCACTAACCAGGCGCCAATTTGTGCTGGCGTCGCCTCTCCCGTCATCACTTGCATCATGACCTTACGCATCTGATCGCGCGTCAAGTGCTCGCCGGCGACAAGGTGGTTAATGGCGTGTTGCAGTGTCATCAATGGGAAGTCCTTCAAACGATTAGGCGCAGCGGACTAGAAAACGATCCAACATGTCATGACCGTGTTCGGACAAGATCGATTCAGGGTGAAATTGCACGCCTTCCACATCCAGCTCGCGATGCCGCAACCCCATGATCGCTTCTTGCGCGCCATCGGCCGTCTCAGTCCAGGCCGTCACCTCAAGACAGTCTGGCAAGGTATCGGGGTCAACCACCAAACTGTGATAACGCGTCGCCGTTAACGGAGTCGGCAATGCCTCAAAGACGCCAACGCCAGTGTGATGAATGGGACTGGTCTTACCGTGCATGACCGACGGGGCACGAATAATCTGGCCGCCATACACGGCGCCAATGCTCTGCTGGCCCAGGCAAATGCCCAATATCGGCATGTGACCCGCAAAGTGATCAATCACTGCCATCGAAATACCCGCCTCTTTGGGTGAGCAGGGGCCTGGCGAGATACAAATACCCGAAGGCGCCTTGGCCTCAATCTCTGAAAGCGTCAACGCGTCATTGCGGTAGACCTCTACCTCCGCACCCAACTCCCAGAGATATTGGACGACATTCCAAGTGAAAGAGTCGTAATTATCAATCATCATAATCATGGGGAACCACACTAGCGCTCCAAACAAGCGGTTGGAAGCGTCGTTTTACGCTATCCAGTCCATAAAGGCACTCGCCAAACACAAAGATCGATTAAAAAAACGAAAAATGTCGCCAAATGAAGCTAAATCCCACAAAATATTGGACGTAGGCAAATTATCGAAGGCTTTATTGGAGGTAACCCTATGACCCAAGGCGATGAGCGGCCGTAACCCCTCATAAACCCTCGATAGCGGCTTCAACTGACCTATCGAACTTCCCAAGCAAGCTGCAACCGGCACTTTTCCTCATGGCCACCTAAACCTCTGCTGATGGTCACCTAACTAGCAACGGCGGCGGTTTGGCGGGTCTCGCAGGCCCATTTCGCTTGCTCCAGCGCCTTCCGCCTGACCACCTGGGAATAATCATTGCGGCTCCAGCGTCAATATACACACCAACATTGCTGGTGAGTGGCACACACGAGTGCTAACTTATCCGTCCTTTTAACTCTGCAGGGGGCTCCGATATGAGGAGAACCATCGCCGCAATCGCACTATCGCTGCTGTCTGCAGGGGCATTCGCTGACCTGATCTTTGAGCACAAGGGCCACACCTATAAACTCGTTGAAAGTCCCGCCAGCTGGGATGAAGCCACGGCAACCGCCGCAGAAATGAGCCTCGGTGAAGAAGCAGGCTATCTCGCGCGGATCGATTCTGCAGCCGAGAACAAAGCTGTCGTGTCGGCATTATCGGCCCATCTCAGCCCTGCGCAGCTGGCAAATAGCATTCCTAATGATGTTTCTGAAGCGCCGTTTGTCTGGATCGGTGGCTCCGACGAGGATCGAGAAGGCCGGTGGCTGTGGAGTAATAACGGTGATCCTTTTTGGCAAGGTAACTTTAACGGCAAACCGATTGCTGGGCGTTATACCAATTGGGGTGTTCAACCGGATAATGACGGCGGTGCCGAAAATGCGCTCGCAATGGGGCTGGCGAATTGGCCTGCGCCTTTTTACGACCTAGGCAGCAAAGGGCAATGGAACGATCTCGAGGCAGACAATCAGCTGCTGTATTTGGTGGAGTTTGATACGGTAACCGAGCCACTGCGCGCGTCATTAAACGAACCTAGGAACAATGGCGTACACAGCGGCGTGGGGATGATTCACGGCTGGGCGCTCTCGGAGGAAGGCGTCGAACGAATTGAAGTATTCATTGATGAAGAATACGCTTTCGACGTACCTTATGGCGATCCTCGAGCGGACATCGAGAAAGCCTTCCCAGACATCAACGGGTCAAGCACATCCGGCTTCTCTGTCCCCTTTCGATACAGCACCCTCAGTGCCGGACAGCATACCGTCTCCGTCGTTGTCACGGATGAATTTGGCTCTCAAGTGGAACGTTCCTCTACCTTTGAGGTAGTCCGGTTCGACATGGCTTACCTCAACAAAGCCAACACGCCCAGTTTAGATTGGTCCTACGTATCAGGTTTTTCAGATTTTATTACGGTACGCAGTGCCCAAGTGGGGGACCAAGCGTACGACCTCGTGCTGGCTTGGCAGACCCAAACCCAAACCTTCGAGATCGTAGAAATCACTCGCGTCGACTAGGCCTCCCGTCACAGTGAGCACGTCACTGAGATGCTCACTCGCGCTACCTATCGCACATGGCGATCGCCCGAAGCATTCCTCTCGCTTTATTGAGCGTCTCCTCCCACTCCGCGGTGGGCACAGAGTCTGCGACGATCCCAGCGCCCGCTTGCAGGATCGCTTCTCCATCCTTTACCACCACGGTCCGAATCGCAATTGCGGTATCCATATCGCCTGACCACGACAGATAACCGACTGCACCACCGTAAATGCCGCGTTTTACCGGCTCGAGTTGATCAATAATTTCCATGGCCCGTACTTTTGGTGCGCCACTCAATGTACCGGCTGGTAGCGCCGCCCGCAGTGCATCCATTGCCGACATGCCAGCGCGTGCCTTGCCTGTCACGTTAGAAACGATATGCATGACATGAGAATACCGTTCGATCACCATATTTTCGGTGAGCGTCACACTCCCCGCCTCACTCACCCGACCCACGTCATTGCGGCCCAAATCAATCAACATCAGGTGCTCAGCAATTTCCTTTGCATCCGACAGTAAGTCAGCTTCGAGCGCCCGATCTTCCTCCTCGCTGGTCCCGCGTTTTCGGGTGCCTGCAATAGGCCTCACAGTCACAATACCGTCCTCAAGCCGCACCAAGATCTCTGGCGAAGAGCCAATGACTTCGAAACCATCCAGATCCAAAAAGTACATATAAGGTGATGGATTTAAATTTCTGAGCGCGCGATACAAAGACAGGGGCGCGACAGTCAGCGGCACTGACAAACGCTGCGACGGCACTACCTGCATCACCTCGCCAGCCAGAATGTACTCCCGAATCTGCTCGACCCAAGCCTCATACTCCTTCTGCTGAGTACGGTGTCGCACGGACGGTGCAGGCGATTCGGCCTCTGCATCGAGTTTGATCGGCGTGAAGGACGCGGTCGCGGTGGGCAACTGCTCTTCGATCTGCTGTAACCGCGCCAAGGCATTACCATAGGCATCCTCGGCGCTGGCATCCGCATTAATCACTAAGGTCAGGGTGCCGCGAAGATTATCGAAAATCAGCACTTCCTCTGCCAGTAACAGCAGTATGTCGGGCACCCCAAGCTCATCGGGTGGGCAGGAGTTCAGCAGTTTTGGCTCACTGTAACGCACCGTGTCGTAGCCGAAGTATCCAACCAGTCCACCATGAAAAACCGGCAAGTCGGGTGCCGGCGCACTGCGAAATTGCGCTTGGTAGCGCTCAATTTCGTCAAGCGGATTCTTGACCTCACGGCTATCGATGCAATCGCCGGCCGAGAAGATGCTGAGGCGATGCCCCTCTACGGTGAGCCATGTTGTCGCAGGCAACCCAATAATCGAGTAGCGTCCCCACCGTTCGCCCCCTTCTACCGACTCGAATAAAAAAGATCGTGGGCCTTGCGCCAGTTTGGCATAAGCCGATAAGGGTGTGTCGGTATCGGCCAGGATCGTGCGCGCAACAGGGATGCGGTTATAACCCGCCGCATGTTGTTCCAGAAACTCAGCATGAGTAAGGGGCGCCGTCACGTTCAGTCAATCGTCGACAAGCGCGCGCGGAGCTCATCCATGACTACGCCATAGTCACTGCTGTTGAAAATGGCCGATCCAGCAACAAAGGTATCCGCCCCTGCCTCAGCGATTTCGGCGATATTGCTAGGACCCACTCCGCCATCAACCTCAAGGCGAATATCGCGGTCCGACGCGTCAATCAATTTCCGTGCTGCGCGCAGCTTATCGAGCGTCGAGGGGATAAAGCTTTGGCCACCAAAGCCAGGGTTCACTGACATCAGCAGTACCATATCGATCTGATCGAGGGTGTATTCCAGTGCCCCGAGCGACGCCGCCGGATTAAAAGCCAACCCAGGCTGGCAACCCAAATCACGGATCAATTGAATAGATCGATCAACATGATGCGAGGCGTCCGGATGAAAAGTAATATAGGTGGCACCCGCCTTTGCGAACATCTCAATCAACGCATCCACAGGCTGGACCATTAGGTGAACATCGATCGGAGCCTGGACGCCGTAATTGCGCAGTGCCTGACAAACCATTGGCCCAACCGTCAAATTGGGCACGTAATGGTTGTCCATGACATCAAAGTGCACCATATCGGCGCCAGCGGTCAGTACCGCATCAACCTCTTCTCCTAAACGGGCAAAGTCGGCCGCTAGCACTGAGGGCGCAATTAAATACTCTGACACGTGATGTCATCCCGCTATGAGTGAAGCCATTAGTTTACTGGCTGACAGGAACTGAGGGAAATCGGGCGTTTATGCTGGCTAAACGCTCAGGCGTGCCGATGTCTTCCCAAGCACCAGAGTACAGCTCGCCCTGCAAGAGCGCGCCTGCGACAGCGCGATCCAATAACGGTCTCAGTGGTTTTTTACCCGGTGCCTCGGCAGCAAATAGTTGCGGATCATAAAGCCCAATACCGCTGTAGGTCATTGATTGAATGGAAGCTACCGGCTCGCCCACTGACGAATTATCCTCAATAAAGCCGAGTCGGCGTCCATGGAGGCAAAAATCTCCCTCAGGGTGATGGGGCGGATTGCCCACCAACACCAAATATCCGCCTCCCGCTATCAACGATACGTTCCTCAGTGTTGCAAAAGGAAAGTCGGTGTAGATATCGCCATTAACCAACAGAAAAGGCTGATCGCCCAAGTAAGGTAGCGCCTGCACGACCCCCCCCGCCGTCTCCAAAGGGGCCGTTTCCTCCGAGATCGTCAACTCAATGCCCCAGCGGCTGCCGTCTCCCAAGAACTCAACCAGCTGCTGTCTCAGATACGAGACGTTAACCACGATCTCTGTCACCCCTGCGTCGCGTAACCTCACAATGTGGTGCTCTATGAGCGGTCGACCTGCGACGGTCAATAGCGGCTTTGGTTTGTCGTCGGTTAAGGGTTTCATTCGACGCCCCTCTCCAGCCGCTAGCACCATGGCCCTCAAAGGATCCATCCTGCCGTATCAATGGGGCGGTACCAGTGCTGGTCACAAATCACCGGCATCAAGTCATGCTCAAACCATTCTCGGAAATCGGCAATAGACGGATCGGTATTGGCGCTCACTGCCAAACCCTCGCGAACGTAGGCAACCACTACGGGTAAATCGTCGAGGTACGCCGACTTCTCGTCTCTCATATGCAGTCTCGCAAAGATTCCTAGCACTTTAAGATGACGCTGCAATCCCATTAAATCAAACCACTGCTCGAATCGCGCTTTGCTAACACCGTCTATTAGATTGAATAGGGAACTTGTTTTTACATTAGTTGATAATGATCCATCTATTCCTTGTGACACACGCCCCATCGAACAAACCTGATCATAATAAGTTTCGAGCCAAGCCAATTGTTGGTCCCGTGGCCAACGGATGTAGCAATCTTTTAGTAACGAAACCGGGTCGTAGGTGATGGGTCCCACTACCGCATCTTGGAAATCGATGATGCCTAAATTCGCCTCTAGCACCATCATGTTGCGGCTGTGAAAATCTCGGTGAACCCACACCTGAGGTTGTTCAAGAGCCGAGGCAATTAAGCATTCGGAAAGCGTGCGAAAACGCCCGGTAGTCGTCTCGCTGATAGTCAGCTTCAGCAAGCGTAGCAAGAACCACTCAGTAAAAAGCAACAGCTCAGCGTTTAAACGTGAGGAGCTATAAAGCGGTATGCCCGCACCGTCTGTTGGCAACCGCACCTGTTTCGCCAACACCTGAAAAGCCTGTCGATAGTGGAATGAGACATTTTCAGCATTGAGTGCCGATAGCAGCTGAAGGTCCCCAAAATCTTCGAGCAGAAACCACCCCTGCGCTTCTGCTTGGGCGAGAACAGCGGGGGTCTGGATGCCCACCGCAGCAAGACGCCGACCCACATGAAGGAACGCTTCATTATTTTCTGAGGGCGGCGACACCATGACAATGCAAGAAGACACCCCCAACTGGCCAGTGTGGCACCTCACGCGATAATACTGACGAGGACTCGCGTCTCCCGCTATGAATTCGAGCTCCGGCGCAGAGAGGCCCACTTGTCGAGCCACCCAGTTCCGCAGTGCGTCTAAGTGGTGTTTTGTCATCGCTCTTTCCGCCTCTCCTGAGTGCCGTCGCATTGCGCAATAGGCTGATCGTGCCGACTATCGCTGTGTAATAGCCCCAAAAACAACCGGACATCCCGCGTCACCTTGCATTATTATGCCTCTCGACCAGTGTATCGCCTTATCGGAATTCTTACCCATTGTGACATCTGTGCTTCACCCACCCAAAGCCCGCGCCCATTTACGACTCATCGCAGTGGTAATGGTTTTGTTGTCGAGCGGCATTCAAGCCGAGGGGTTATTAGAGCGGACCGTAGTAGCCGACATGGACTGGCAACCGATAACGGTGATACCCCTAGATGAACAGGATCTGGCGTGTCGCCAGTGCAAAGGTCGATTTGTTGACCCGCTGGCGGGCGTCGATATGAGTCAATCACCCGCCGATGCTGATCTCGAAGTCTCCGCTGACACGACAGAAGTGACTGAGGGGGCGTTACTATTTCAAGGCAACGTGTCGCTGCGCCAAGGCTACCTGCAAGTCAGTGCCGATCGTGTCACCGCAGATCGAGCTCGCGAGACCGCGACCGCGACGGGTAATGTCGTATTGCGCCAGCCCGGCACACTGATTCGCGGCTCGCGTATTGAGTATGACAGCACGACCGAAGAAGCCATTGTCAGTGACGCGCACTATGTTCTGCACGAGCGACGCATGGTGGGCGCCGCTGATCTGCTGACACGACAAGGGACCGGCCAAATCGCCATTGAAGAGGGCCGCATGACCTACTGCGCCCCCGACGACCCCGACTGGGTACTCCATGCCGACAAAATAGAGATCGACCCGCTCTCTGGCGATGCGCAGGCTTGGGGCGCCAAATTAGAAGTTGCCGATGTACCCGTACTCTATCTACCTTGGATACGTTTCCCCGTAGACTCTCGACGCAAGACCGGATTGCTATTCCCGGACTTCGGCAGCGATACCCGAGGCGGTATCGATATCACCACGCCCGTGTATTTAAACCTCGCGCCTAATTACGACTTGTTGTATCGACCCCGCTATATTCAAGAGCGTGGCTTTTTACATCAGGGTAAGCTTCGCTGGCTGAGCGACGACGTTGGCTATTGGGAACTCGATGGCGGCTGGATCGGCGACGACAGCAAATACGAAGACGAATTTCCTAATGATGACGGCGCTCGTTGGCTGATCGGCGCTCAACACAATGGCGAGTTTGGCGACAACTGGTATACGCGGATTAACTATACCCGTGTCAGCGATACGGACTATGTGCGCGATCTCAACAACAGCAATCTCAGTGCTCAGCGTCAAACCGCCTTACAACAGCTCGCACGGCTTTCCTGGATCAACGATCAGTGGCAGATCAATCTGGATTTTGAGCAGTTCCAGTCAATTGCTGAGGACATTGCCGAGGACTATCGTAAGTTGCCGCAAATGACGGCTCGCTGGGTAGGCGACAAAGAGTGGATGGGCATGACACCGTTGCTTGTCAGTCAGCTATCGCACTTTGACAGCAAGAGCCAACGAGTCACTGGTCAGCGACTGTACAACGAGTTTGGACTGACGAAACCGATGGTTTGGTCCTCAGGTTTTTTTAAACCCACCATTAAATACCGCAGTGTGCAGTATGAATTGGATCGGCCATTCAGTGATCGGGAGACCGCGCCAGACGCGGGCGCGCTCATGAGCAGCTTTGATGGTGGCTTGATTTTTGAACGGCAGACCAGTCTCTTTGGTCAATCCATGACTCAAACCCTTGAGCCCAGAGCCTATTATTTATACAGCCAGTATGAAGATCAACGCTTTCAGCCTGATTTCGATTCGGCAGAGTTAACCTTTAGCTATGGCCAGTTATTTCGCGACACACGCTTCTCGGGTAACGACCGGCTCGATGATGCGAATCAACTCTCAGTGGGCGTGACCAGCCGCTATTTTGATAATGAAACAGGTGAAGAAAAACTCAGCGCCAGTTTAGGTCAAATTTATTATTTCCGTGATCGCGAAGTCCGTCTCAATCCAGGGGACCCGGTGTTAGCAGAGGCCAGCTCCCCTCTTGCCGCTGAGCTTGCTTGGCTGCCTAACCAGCATTGGAGGCTTCGAGGGAGTGCGTTATATGACCCTAACGACAATACGTTTGATGCCGCCAGCGCCCAAGCTACCTACTTCCCTTGGTCAGGTGCGGTACTCAGTGCTGGCTACACGCTGCGGGAACCCCCCCCCTCGCTACTAACACGACCGGTGACCGAGCAGGCGAACATCTCAGCCTATGTGCCCATCAAAGACAACTGGAGTGTATTTGGAGCGCTGGAATATTCGCTAGAAGGCTCAACCGCTGTCGAAGATATGATTGGCATCGAATACGATAATTGTTGCTGGCGCTTCCGT
>Ga0257110_1000835_pt1 | contig 14462 bp, 24 predicted proteins | sample LP_taG_7_FD_190184 | JGI IMG/M metagenome (GOLD analysis project Ga0257110, IMG submission 190184) | Marine microbial communities from Northeast Subartic Pacific Ocean, Canada - LP_J_2015_P26_10m | ecosystem: Environmental > Aquatic > Marine > Oceanic | place: Canada: Northeast Subartic Pacific...
TTAATAACAACAGACTAACGATGTAGAAGTTTATGTGGAATTTACACTGGACAGGGGTTCGATTCCCCTCACCTCCATTCTGTTATCAATAAATTTAAGTTTATAAGATTCTTAAAGAGATAATAGGGCCGCCAAAATCTTATACAGTTATTGACAAATTTAAGTTACGAGGTTCTTAGAGAAATAACTGCAATGGCAAAACCTCACACAATATAACTCTTCTACCAAAACAACTAAGTTAAAGGGTTCTTATGTTAGGTAGATGGTGAAGCAAAACCCTAAATATAATATTATGAAAATTAAAGTAGTCCTATTATCCTTATTATTGATTTTAAATGGTGTTGAAATAGTTCGGCATAATAAGATACTTAGGTTTTTAATAGACGGTAGACCTAAAAGTATAACATATTGTTGTAGTACATTTATGTTTACACATATTGAAGTTGAAGTTATTGAACCAGAGATAAGAAAAGATTGTGCCGCTTTTGAATGTATGAACATATATATATTTTGTGAAAACTTTCACATACATCACACAATTCATTGGAGATATATTAAATTTATAGAAACATAAGGTGTAAAGTAATAGTGTTGCAGCATCGCTATTACTTGGAGACACATCTGATGTTTAAAAAATCTAAACTACATTTGCAAGAAAATGACATGACATATTGGGAACATTTTAGATTCGCTTCAGGTTATGGTGTTAACTGTATTTATTATGGCACTCTCCTCATATTACATTCTATAATTCCTGCGTATTTTTCTAGTGTCGGTGCTATTCTTGTGAACAAATTAAATAAAGTTTTTACAGAACAAAACGAATATTTGAAACTAAAGCATAGAGTGGAAGCGTTTAAAAAAATAGTATACCACTATCGTTCTAAAGAATTAAAGTAAAGTCTACTTGACAAACATGACGATATAAGGTATACTGTAAGGAACAGGAATCACAGGACACAGGATACTATAATGAACATTACAGACTACGTTATGTCTATGGTCAATGAACTGCGTAACAATAGTGGTACTATTGCTAAACAAGAAATTATTGCAAAGTATTGTAAAGCAGGTAAAGAGGAAGACAATGGAGATCAGCTTCATGCTAGGAATGTTTTAAACCTAGCACACAATGATTATCTTATGTATGGCTTAACAAGTAGTCAAGTTAAAAAGCGACCAGATTTATTTTTCGGAGATTGCGAACCGGGATACGGTTTGTGTCAACTATTTAGTGATTTAACTCTTCGTAGATATACAGGTCATGATGCTATCAGAATCGTTAATACTTATATTAACAAATTCCCCGAACAAGAAGAACTTGTGTATTGTATCTTAGATAAAGACCTCAAGACTAAGGTTGGTGTTAAACTTATTAATAAAGTTATTCCCGACTTTATTCCAGAGTTTAGTGTCGCTCTTGCAGAAAAATATGATCCTAAATTAGTGGAGTGGGAAGATGAGTGGTTTGTATCTCGTAAACTTGATGGCGTTAGATGTTTGGCTATTGTCGATCATTTTGGTAATACTACTTTCTACTCCCGAACGGGTAAAGAATTTACTACCTTGGGTGTTGTTGCCGATGGGATTACAAGTCTTGGTTTATCTGATGTTGTGTTTGATGGAGAACTCTGCTTGATTGATGGAGATGGTAATGAAGATTTTCAGGGGATTATGAAACAACTTCGTAAGAAAGATCATACTATTAATAATCCTTCTTATAAAATCTTTGATATGATGACTCAAGATGAATTTAAAGCCAAGAAGAGTGAACATAATCTATATCAAAGATATAAAGAACTATTGTTTACTATGGAAGATAATGAATGTCCTTGTCTGTCTGCACTAGAAATGGAGATAGTAGAAGATGATGAACACTTCCAACAGTGGGTATCTAAGGCAGATGATAATGGTTGGGAAGGCGTTATGCTTCGTAAGAATGTTCAGTATAAAGGTAAGCGTAGTAAAGATTTATTAAAGGTAAAAACCTTTCATGATGCTGAATATGAGGTAATAGATACAGAGATGGGTATGTTTCCGTTAACATTAAATGGTAGAGAATGTGAAGAAGAAATGCTATCCTGTGTTTATATTAAGCATAAAGATCACCTTGTCAGAGTCGGTAGTGGGTTTAGTATAGAACAGAGACAAGACTTTTATAAAAATCCTGATGCTATCTTAGGTAAGATTATAACAGTACAGTATTTTGAAGAGACTAAGAATCAGCAGGGAGGTATCAGTCTTAGATTTCCGACATTCAAAGTATTACATGGAGAAGTGAGAATTGCATAGTGGAAGATAAAATAAAAACAATAGAAGAATTTTATAAGACACAAGATATTGATGAACAATTCGACGAGGTTGAATATGCAAAACTGGTAAAAGGTAGTATAAATTTCTATCAGCCTTATTGTATTAATAACAATATTAGTGATAAAAAAAGGCTTTACTATCACTATAGTTTATATGGTCTTAACTTAAAACAATTTTCATACCTGTCAGATAAGCGTATGATTTTAATTAATTCTATTATAGGATTAATAATTTTTTCAAAAGATATTGATGATAAAAGTAATATAATCTATACTTTAAATTTATGTACATATATTAAAGAATTTTATATATATAACTATCAAATACAAAGATCAGATGTTCTAAGAATGTTGGAACTATTAGTTGATAGAAAAGTATTTGACTCTTTTATTAATGATTCAAATAGTATTAAGGATATGATATAATGATAGCATCAATATGTTGTTATTTTAATTGGAATAATAACAAAGTAAGAAAAGATAATTATATACAATTTAGAAAGAATTTTAAACATCCTTTAATTACTGTAGAGATATGTTTAGATAAAGAAAATTTTTTCATAGACGATAGTATTAAAATTTTAGCAAATCAGAACAACATACTATGGCAAAAAGAAAGAGCTTTTAACTTAGCAATAGAAGGCTTGTCGGATAAATACGATAAAGTTCTATGGGTTGATACAGATATATTATTTTTAAATGAAAATGTAATGACAGAATTAGAGGATAAATTAGATCAGTATGATATGGTTCAACCCTTTGATCGTGTCTATGAATATGAATATTCTGAACGTAGCCTAAATCAAAAAACACACACATCTACAAACAGATGTTTAAATACTTATGGTTATGCTAAAACACTTTTAGAATATACAAAAACGAATAAAATAATTTCTAGTCATCCAGCTTTCGGTTTAGCTTGGGGTATTAATTTATCAATTATGCCAAATAATTGCTTTTATGATAAACACATATTAGGATCAAACGATTTATTACAGATTCAATCGGTGACGTTGGATGTTTTAAATAAACATTTTATAGGTAAATATAATAATGATTTAGTTCGTTCTTGGATTAATTATTGTAAAAAAATGCCTCAAAAAACTAAATACGATATTGGATATTGTTCTGGTGATTTAGAACACTTATATCATGGAGAAACAACTGATAGAGGGTACTCTACTAGAGAGAAAATATTACATAAACATAATTTTAATCCAGAGACAGACATAAGAATATCTCGAAATGGTTTATATGAAATATTAAATAAAGAAATGCAATCAGATATTTTAAAATATTTTGAAAACAGAAACATATCCACCTACCACAGACAAACAATATGAGAGTTATCTCAACATTATCTGCACCCAGAACAGGCTCTACCTTTTTTCAAGAACATATTGCAAGTGTTGAGGGATATTCATATAATGCTATGGAATTTTTTAACGAATGGAATCCTAGCCATTTTAATCATTTAAAAAATATCTACTTTAAATATAAAGAACCTTTCCCAGAATCTTATCAAAAGTATTTAAATGGTATCTTTAATACTTTAAAAACACATAGTTTGAAATCTTCAGAATATCCTTATCTTTCTCGCTCTCCTTGTTACAATTTTGAAATGTTACCAGATACAATTAAAACTTTAAAAAATCATGACTATGAATATTTTTTTCATAAAATAGTCGAGACAAGTTGGCTGAAAAAATCGCTCACCGAAAAAATGAGAAAAACAATAGAACTATCTGATAAATTAATTTTAAACTATAGAAAAAGTATATTAGATGTTTTTATAAGTCGTAAAAGAGCATCTAGATCTGAAATGTGGGTTAACAGAACAAGTTCTAATTATGTTGAATACCAAGAAGAATTTTTATGGGATAAAAAAGAGTTTATTCATGCTGCTAATATGTACATAGAATTTTATAAAGAGATATTACAAATAGTAAAAGAACAAAAAAAAGAACACACATTCATAAATTATGAAAAATTAGTTCAGAGTAATGAAAAAGATAGGCTGAATATAATTCGTAATGTAATAGGAGCAATGGAATACCCTCTTCAAGAACCTAGAGTTAGAAAACAATCTACAACAAAAAAACAAGTAGATTCTTTTTCAAACAAAGAAGAGTTCTTGTCAGACTACAATGACATTGATGAGTATTATAAAGTTTTAGACTTGAATGTAGACACTATTCCTAAATCTACATTTGATAAGCAGACAATACAACCTTCTGTATTTACTTTTAAATCAAAAGTTATCACAAGAAAACCAGTTAAAAATAAATTGGCAGTCATTACTTCTTTTTTTAATCCTTGTGATTATAAACGAACTAGAAAAAACTTTATTAAATTTTCTAAACACATTAGTGACTATGCCGATCTTTTTCCAATAGAACTATCATTTAATAATGATTTCTTTATTGATAACAAAAATTGCATCCAAATAAAAGGAAACGAAAGAAATATATTATGGCAAAAAGAAACTCTTCTAAATATAGTATTACAAAATTTACCAAAAGAGTACACTGATGTTGCGTGGATAGATTCAGATATTATTTTTGAAAATTCTTTGTGGACAAAAAAATTAGTAGACAGTTTAAATAAATATAAGGTTGTACAACTATTCGGAAATGCACATGGAGTATTTGAAGATAACGAGCCATCTATTATAAAAAGTTTATATAACTTAGGAGAAGCCTCAGAACTAGACCTTATAGGGAAAATAGGTTTAGCTTGGGCGGCAAGGAGAGAGGTTTTAGATAAACTTAAATTTTTAGACAATCAAATTCTCGGAAGTGCAGATATGGTTATGTCTTATTCTTTTATAAATAGAAATGTCCCTAATTCTAGGAGAGGAGTCTGCAATTACAATGAAGAAACTCAAAAGTGGTGTGAAGAAGCCAAAAAAGAAATAGATTGTTCTATTTCTTATATCGACACAAACATAACCCATCTATATCATGGAAGTAAAGTCAATAGACAATATAAACAAAGATATAAAAATATAGGTAAAATAAATGACAAAGACATATCTAAAAACACAGATGGAATATGGCAAATTGATAACGATGATATGTTAAACAACATAAAAAAATATTTTTTATCTAGGGATGAGGATCAAATATTTTTATGAACACAGACATAAAAACTTTTTATGAAAAGAATATAGTTCCTCACGATTTTGATTGTGAAGTTTATAAAAAACAATTCAACAATCTAGAATCCTTTTATCAACCATATTGCATAGATAATAATATAGATGAAAATCACAGATTGTATTATCATTACTATTTTTATTCAAAACAAGATACCATATCAATAATATTGGCGTGTAAAAATAGAACAGAACATTTAGATATTGTAATAGAGAACTGGATAAATCAACCCTACGTCAAAGAAATGGTAATAGTTGATTTTTCTTCTAGTAATCCTGTAAAACCTTTAATCCAAGAGTATTTAGATAAGTATCCACAAATAAGATTGATTAGAGTTGATAACGAACAATATTTTAACTTAGGAAAGGCTTACAATTTAGCCTTTGAGTATAGTACTTGTGATTTTATTATGAAAATAGATGCAGATTATCTTTGCAAAACAAATAGTTTTATTGATAAATTTATGAGTCTGAGGGATAAAGAAAGAATTTTGATTAGAGGTCATTATGGAATAATGAAATCGACTTCAGGTTTTTTCTTAACTCACCGAAGTAATTATTGTTACTTTAGAGAAGATTTAAATGGATGGGGCTATGATGATTTTGATTTATATAACAGAATATCTGTAAAAGATAATAACAAAGAAATCTTTTCATGTATTCTTCTTAATCTCTCTTTTTTTATACATCACATTTCTCATCCAGAAAATGAAAGGTCAATAAACTATAAGAATAAAAACACACAGATTACTAATGCAATAAATAAAAATCTATGTAAACACTTTTACGCACAAAGTAAAGTGGCTAGAAATAATTATTTTTATAATAGTTTTAAAAATATAGAATATGAAAAAATCAAACCCATACCTACGAATGTCTTTTGTATAAATCATAAAAATGAATGGAAAAATTTTGAAACAAAAACTTATATCAAAAAATTTAAAACAATAAGCCCAAGTAAAAAAACAATAAGAGTAAATGACAAAGATAGTTTCTACAAAAATTTTAAGAGAATAGAATCAGACTCTTCTGCTATAAACAGTTTAACCCATTATTCCCTATGGAAACTAATTGTTTCTCAAAAAATAGATCACGCTTTAATACTAGAAGATACTGTAGACATAAAATCTTTATCTTATTTAGAATCTTCAAATCTTATGTTTAAAGACTATGAATTAATAAACTTATCTAAAAAAATATCGTGTCCAACAACAGATAAAACTTTAATAAAATTTGATGGTTCAGAATCTTATATATTAAGTTTGTCTGGGGCTAAAAAATTACTTGAAGCAACTTATGATTCTCAACTTTTAAATAGGGCAATAGCGGTTATTGGAGATGAAAATATCCCAGTATCTAGATTTATAGGATGCTGCTGCTCAAGCTATGTTCCAGAAAAAATTAGATTAGACTATTTATGTTACCCAGTGATTGAAAAGGTTTTAGATTAGATTAAAGAAAAAGAACTTGACAAGACGATACTACTATAGTAAAATCAAACTATCACAGGATTTGAAACTTTTTGGAGACTACTATGGATACTGTTTTGGACAAACCGGAAAAGAAAACTACTTACTGTCGCAATCGTGCTGATGAATTTTTTAAGACATTTCCTACAGACAAAATTCAAAACTATAAGGAGTACTGGGAAAGTGTACGACCACAGAATCACGGCGATATTTTTAGGCGTTATTTGTTTGCTTATTGCTCTGTTCATACAAGTTGGCAGGGGAATTGTCGTGGTTACGAGGCCATCAAGCAATATGAAGAATGGATCGACGACAAAGAAAAACTTTTAGATAAACTAAAGAACTCTGGAGTTGGACTGCATAATAACAGAACGAAATATATCTGGGATTTTGCAACACAATTCTGGTCTAAGCCATCAGACTTTTATCTAACTACAAAAAAGTATCATGTCAAAAAACGCGACGAAATTGTAAATCGTGTCACTGGTCTAGGTATGGCTAAAGTATCTTTTGCACTAGAGATGATTCATCCAAACTTTGCTAGGGTTTTATGTGGTGATGTACATCAATTAAGACTTTACAACATGGAGCATCTAACATATAATAAAAGCAAGCAAGGTACTCAAAAATACAAACGTATGGAACAGCACTGGAGTGTTAATTGCGGGAAAATGAAAGTCCCTCCATATATTGCAAGATGTGTGTACTGGGATGCTTTGCAAGAGAAAGAAGATAGTAGATACTGGTCTTATGTTTTGGAGGATTAAATGAGAGAAAATAAAAATGGTAAAGGTGATAACAATAGGCCGAAAAGTGTATCTTATAAACAGTGGTCTGAGAATTATGACAAAATTTTTAGGAAGAAAAAAAAATGAATCATACTTTACTGGAAGTGTTAAGCGTATGGTGGATAGTAGTAGTAATAGATTTAAGTGTAGCATGGTTTCTTCTCAGAATGACTAAAGATAAGAAATAGGTGTATCTCTTTTTAAAGGGAGCAACAAAAACAATGAAAAACACACTAACTATCAAACATAGCAATAGTTTGTCTGAAAGATTGAAAAACAAAAGACATATTCATCAAATTAGACAAGAAAATAAACTTATTGTAAATAAATTAGAATATCAAATACAACATAATTTAGATACTCTTAGAAGAATTAGAGGAGGATAAATGTTTACAGAATTATTACCAGTATTAGGACAGTATAATACCTGTTTGATAATAGGTATATCAGAAGATATTATTAATAATATGACTATAAGGTGTAATTAATCTTTAGATATTTAAATCTGGAGGTTTCTTATGCGAAAAATTATATTGTGTTTAGTATTATTTATGTTGCCTAATGTATGTTTAGCAAAAGACTTGCTAGTTCTAGGTGCTGATTGGTGTCCTGCTTGTGTTAAGTTAAAACAATATTTAGCAAGTAACAAGGATAAGGTCAACTTTGAAATAGAGCATATTAATATAGACAAGAATCCTAAGATGAAAAAACGTCTTAAAGTTAGCAGTATTCCTGCCTCATTTATATTTGATGATAATGGTAATATACAATCTAAAAAAATAGGTTTTGATTCCTCGTACACGAAATGGTTAAAAGACAATGAGTAAAGTATTATTTAAAAATAAAGAAGACGGTATGATATTTGGTGTTTGTGCTGGCTTATCTGATGCTACTGGTATAGATGTTTCCTTGGTCAGAATAGCTACCTTTCTTGGTGCTATTGCTACTGGAAGTATCGTTTTCTGGTTGTATTTATTATTAGCTATTTTTCTCCCCAAGAAGAATTAATATGGAAAATAGATTTCCTAATTTATCTGATTTAATAGATTTGCATAATGAAGCAAGAAAAAAGGGTTGGTTCGTATTAGACTCTTTAGAAAATGATAATGATCTTGAAAATTATGCTACTATGTGGGCTAATAAAATGGCTGAAAATCATAAATTAAAACATAGTTCTATGAAAGATATTTTAGCATTAGGATTTAATAAAGTATCAGAGAACATAGCTTATGGACAAAAGGACGAAGAATCTGTTATGAAGACTTGGCTTAACAGTAGTGGTCATAAAAGAAATATTATGGATAAAAATATTACGCATATAGGTTGCGGATTCTCTTATTCTTCTGATAATGTTTTATACTGGTGCGTGTGTTTCGGTAGGAAATAATGATTTTTTTTACAGCAGATTTGCACTTAGGTCAAGAAAAGTTTTTAGACTTTACTAAAAGACCTTTTGATGATGTTCATCAGATGTCTGATTATATTATTGATAGTATCAACTTAACAACAAAAGAAGAAGATACTCTGTATGTTTTAGGAGATTTCTGTGGTAGGACTGTTGATCCAGAACCTTATATAAAAAGAATTAATTGTAATAATATTAATTTAATTTATGGCAATCACGATTTAGATAACAGAACACTCTGCGAAAAATATTCAAGAATATTTCAGAAGGCATCAATGTATAAAGAAATAATGTATGACAATAATAAAGTTGTATTATTCCACTACCCTTTAAGAAGATGGAACAAAGATTGGAAAGGAAGTTGGATGCTTTATGGTCACGCTCACAACAATCTTTCTAAGTACGACAACAGAAAACTCACTCTTGACGTTGGTGTTGATAACACAAGAACAGATAAAAGATTCGGTATTCCTTGGAGTATTGTAGAGATAAAGAAACTTTTTAAGTTAAGACAGGAAAAAATATCAAGTTTTCCTATTGACAATGCCGATAAAGTATTATATGATAGAAGGAACAAGACAAGATAGTTACAATCATGCGATTGTCTCTTGTTATTGGTAGTTTTTAAATTGGAGGATAAAGATGTCTGATACGACAACAAAGACGACTCGCGTTAGATGTTCTGACGACTTGTTTCTAGAATCTGTTTATTCTAGTAAAACTTATGCAGAAATTTCTGAAAAAACAGGTCAGAAAATTGCTACTACAATGGCTAGATACCTAAGAGTCAAGGACACTCTAGCTAAACAGGGCATGACTATTCCGAAGATGGAAAGAAAGAAGCCTGTTAAGTCTGTTGATAGTCTGGAAAATCTTATTGCAACTGCAAAAAGATTACAATCTCACTTTGAAAATCAATAATATTTTTGAAGCGGGAGTGTAGCCCAAAGGCAGAGGCAAAGGACTTAAAATCCTTCCAGTGTGGGTTCGACTCCCATCGCTCCTATTGTACAAATGTTTTACCTTAACCAGAAAGATAGATAATAATGAATAGTAAGATGTACTTCCTTGTAGCGGCATTTGCCAGTTTTCTTTTAAGTGTCTCTATTTGGTTTCTCGGAGATCAAACAGTTGCACAACAACAAGGGATTTTTGTAGGGCTGTGGGTTCCTAGTATTCTAACTTTAGGAACATACTTTAGCAAGGATTGAATATGGATAATTTTGGATTATTTATATGTGGTATTGTGGTTACGCTCATCGCGGGGATGGGCGTAATTACTTCACAAGTTTTTTTAGGATATTTTAAATATCTAGAAACCGAAAGGCTTAGGCAGTTAAAAAAAGCCCAAGCACAAATACTGGAATTGCAGAAACAACAGAAAGACAATGATGGAACGCTCAAATAGGCTTTGTAATGCTTTTATATTAAATACCAACAACAAATCACTTATTAAAGCATTTGAAGTTACTACCTGTAGAGAATTTAATGATTATGGAGGAGGAACCATTATTGAACAATTAAAAACAGCAGAAGATTTCTTAGGTAGAGAAGAAGAAGCAATAGAAGAGCCGTTTTATAGAATTTTTGCTGTTTATAGAAAAGATTATCAGAAATCAAGAAAAGCTATTGGAGATTTCTATGATATTGAAGAAGCCATGCTTTTTCTAGAAGAATTGACTGGAAATCCAGTACATATTTATTCTTATTGATCTTAACAAACTTCTAACATTTCTAGCCTGCCGGAATGGGTATAATAGGTTTCAGGTTAGTAATGAACTAACTTTTTATCCAAGTTTCCAAATATATAGGAACCAAGTTATGAAAAGTCAAAAAGGCTTCACTTTAATAGAATTACTGGTAGTTATTGCAATAATTGGTGTTTTGGTGGGACTATTGCTCCCTGCTGTTCAATCAGCAAGAGAAGCGGCACGGAGAATGTCTTGTGCTAACAATTTAAAACAACAGGGTTTGGCAGCGCATACAAGCATGGATTCTCAAAAATATTTTCCCGCTGCTTCTTGGACAGTTGATTCTGCTGGCAAATCTAACATAGGTAATCGCTCAGGAACAGAGCATAGTTGGAGAGCCTCCTTACTATCACAGATGGAGCAAAGAGGAATAGCGGATCAATATGATTTTAGTAAAAATTGGTGGGAGCAAAATGCTACAGTATTATCTGCAAACTTATCTGTATTTAAATGTCCATCTGCTATGCCTCCTAATGGTGGTTACTCTAGTGTTGATGGGCCTACTAGAGATGATGATAGTGCTGCTACAATTATGAATCCTAATAATCTTGGATATACAGACTATGAAACTTTTACAGGTATTAAAAGCAAAGTATTTCCTGCTTCTTCAGATATTTATGCAGCAAAAGACAGGAATGAAGGTTGTTTGATTAAAGATGCCGTAACTAGAGATGCTCATATCAGAGATGGGTTTTCTAATACTTTATTAATTGTAGAGTGTGGAAGTAGACCTGATACTTATAAAGCTGATACTAATAATGGTGCAACCCCTACGGGTGCTACTAATCAATGTATTGGATGGGCAGATAGCGTTGGGCCATTTAAGTTAGACGGTATGGATAGTAATGGAGACAAGTGTAAAAATTGTGCCGGTAATATTCCTTTTGGAGTTACTAATAACGGTGAAGCATTTAGTTTTCATCCCGGTATTATGAATGCTTGTTATGCTGATGGTTCAGTTAGAACTATTAATGAGAATGTCAATCTAAGTGTTTTTGCTGCTTTACTTACTAGAGCAGGTGGAGAAGTTAATAGTAACTAATAAATATATTTGGTAAAATGATTAATAACGATTATTTGGTTGATATGTCTTACATGGATGACTCTGGAAGTTATTGTGATTTTCTCCCTATTAGGGGAGAGGATCACTTAGGATTTAAAAGTTTTAAATTAAAGAGCAAAGCAAAAGAAACTTACGAGATACAAAAAAAGTTATCTAAGTTTAATCTGGCCCCAAATATCGTCACAGACGTTTGTAAAATACCATACTCCTATGATCCAGAACTTTTAAAGTATTGGACTCCAGAGGACACTGTGACTTCTTGGGGGTATGTGACAGAAAAGGCGATGATCCTTGATGTAGAAGACACCCCCTATGTTAAATTGCAAAACCTTGTAGATAGAATAAAAGAGAAAGTTAAAATGAAGTTTTGGGATTGCCATTGGACTAATGTTGGGTATATTAGACGGAGAAGTAAAAACACATTAGTATGTATTGATACTGGTAAAGAAAGTTTTACCCCATACTGTAATGCTTGGGGTTTTCTTGAACCGGGGCCAAAATGTCCGTATTGTGAAAAATACAACTGTTATTGTGGCTCAATAAATAATGCAGAAGAATGTGCATAAAAATTATTCAGTGAATTAAAAATAGGAGAAGATTAATATGCCTTATATAGATGAAGATGCAAGATTTGAATTAGATAGTTGTATAGATAAAATGGCCGACTGCTTAATGCTTGGTCATGTCAACAACAAAGAAGACATAAGTAATGAAGAGTTTACTGTGTTGTTGGGTGAAATTAATTATAGTTTTAGTAGAATAATTTCTAAGACTATGTGTGAACCTTCTTATAGTAAGATCGCAATGATAACTGGAGTCTTAGAAAATATAAAACAAGAATTTTACAGACGAGTAGCAGAGCCATACGAAAATATTAAAATTCGTTCTAATGGAGATATAAAAGAGTATTCTAAATATACAAGACCATGATGGTGTATTTATAAGTGACAACTTTTAATTACTTGAGGTATACATTTTATGGATTTACAAAAAATTGTTGCAAAATTAGAAAAAAATCATAAAGACTTAGTTACTAAATATAGAGTTTTAGTAAAAAGAACAGACAGTATTATTTCTTCACTACAATCACTAGAACCTAAAGTTGATTTGTTATTACAAAAGTTAAGTGCTTTTGAAATACTAGATGAAGAATTAGAAGAGCAAGAAGGTTGGAATCCTTACGAAACAGAAGCGGAAGCAGAAGAATATGAAAATTATGACGACGACAATCCTGAAACAGACTAATACGAGAGTGTAAAAAATGTCTTTATATGAAATTAATAGTGTTTCTATTTTTAGACATAAATATATAGTAGAAGCAAGTAATGTAGAAGAAGCACGTTCTTTAATCAAAGAGAACGCTCCAGAGGAATTGACCCAAAGATTTGTTAGTGAAAATATAGTTGATAGTAAGGAAATTACAAAAGCAGACTTTAATCACATATTGAAACAAGTCTCTGAGGATGAAGAGGAAGAAGACAATAGTTCTCTGGGCGAAAAAATTATTTACAAGCAATAAAAAATTAATGCTTGACACTGTACATGACCGATGGTATACTTAGGCTATCACAGGACAATAACTTTTTTGGAGACTAATAGATGAAACTCGCAGATCGTACAGTTGAAATTCACTCAAACGGTGTTGACGCAAGCAATCAATTCAGTATTGCACAGACAAGTAAAATGTTTAAGATTTTGTCAGACTCATTGTATTCTGACAAGGTTATGGCAGTTATTCGTGAACTATCGACAAATGCTAATGATGCTCATGTCGCATCAGGCAATAGGAATCCTTTCAAGGTCAGTTTGCCTACGCAAGCCAACCCTAACTTTACGGTGAGAGATTATGGTACTGGATTATCTCAAGAAGATATGGAAGAACTCTATACAACTTATGGGGCTAGTAACAAGAATGACAGTAACGATTTTACTGGTTGTCTTGGTCTTGGTTCTAAGAGTCCATTTGCTTACACTAAAAGTTTTAGCACAACTTCTTTCTTCAATGGCAAAGCGTACAATTACATAGCGGCTATGGATGAAGGTGGAGTTCCTAGCCTAAGTTTGTTTGGAGTTACTCATACTGACGAACCTAATGGTCTTGAAATTAGTTTTGCTGTAAAGCAAAGTGACTTCCAAGAGTTTACTGAAAAGTCCAAGAGAATCTTTCATTATTTTAAGACTAAACCAATTATGGAGGGTGGTACTTGTAAACTTCTTCAGAACCATACTTATTCTCACACTAATACTATTGTAGAAGGGACTAACTGGCGTGTTGGCAGAATATCTGATAATGATGACAAGTATCCTAGTACATATAACAGTCCCGGTGCTGGCATTGTGGCTATCATGGGCAATATTGCGTACCCAGTAGATTCCGATAAGATTATCGGCAAAGAGGAACAAGAACAAAAGAGTGATGCTATTCAACGATGGAATAGAGCATTCAAGAAAGCTGATGTAGACAACTGGACTAATCTAGTCAAAGAGATATTAAACTCTGGGTTATATCTTGAGATC
>Ga0257110_1000837_pt1 | contig 14456 bp, 14 predicted proteins | sample LP_taG_7_FD_190184 | JGI IMG/M metagenome (GOLD analysis project Ga0257110, IMG submission 190184) | Marine microbial communities from Northeast Subartic Pacific Ocean, Canada - LP_J_2015_P26_10m | ecosystem: Environmental > Aquatic > Marine > Oceanic | place: Canada: Northeast Subartic Pacific...
TTTTTCAAAGCCAACCATGCACAATTTTTTGTATCAACCGTTCGGAAACCTCAGAAGTTAGAACAGTACATGCATCTGCCTTGGCTTGATGCTTATATTTGCCTAGCGGAGAAGTGGCTTGAACATGAAAAACAGGAATGGACACATGGCGATAGAATTTACGAGCCTTGGAAACCCTCCGACTCCTAACGGTAATCTGTTAGTAGTTGATGGACTTAACTTGGCGTTCAGATGGAAACATCAAAAGAAAGAGTTCTTTAAAGTAGAATATCTCAGGACTATCGAAAGTCTTGCAAAATCATACGATTGTGGAGAAATCGTAGTACTCGGAGATGGAGGTAGTGATTACCGCAAATCTATAGACCCAGAGTATAAAGCAAACCGTAAAGAACGGTATGCAGACCAAACAGAAGAAGAAAGACAAGAGTTTATGAATTTCCTCGGAGAATTTCAGAAATGTATTGACTTATGTAAAGAAAAAGGTTATCTTACTATTAAGTACAATGGTGTAGAGGCTGATGATATTGCGGCAGTCATAGCTCTTAATAGAGAAGAAGTAGGTGTACAGGACATTTGGATGGTGAGTTCAGATAAAGACTGGGATCTTCTAATAACCGAGAACATATCACGGTTCTCTACCGTAACAAGAAAAGAGACAACAATAGGTAATTGGGACGAGCATTATGACTTTCCACCTGAGATGTACTTAACTTTTAAGTGCTTAACAGGAGATAAAGGAGATAATGTCCCAGGAGTAAATGGAATCGGCCCTAAACGTGCCAGTAGTCTAATTGCATCACATGGTGATGTATTTGATTTGATGACCCAACTTCCAATAGATAGCAGGTATAAATTCATGCAGAACTTAAACGAGTTCGGTGCTGATAATCTTGCTAAGAATATTGAGTTAATGGACTTATCTTACGACCCAGACGCACAAGTATTAGGCCATAGTAAAGAAATTATAGGATTAGTAAAAAATTATGTCAGTTAAAATAGATTATAGCAAAGACAGCCTTCTTGACGAGTTTGCAATAGCAACTCTCAAGGACAGGTATATGATACCAGGAGAAGAATCTCCACAAGAAGCATTTGCTAGAGCTGCCGAAGCTTTTTCAGATGACGATGCTCATGCACAAAGGTTGTATGACTATGTTAGTAACTTATGGTTTATGTTTGCTACGCCCGTACTATCGAATGGTGGTACTCAGCGTGGTCTACCCATTAGTTGTTTTCTTAATTACGTAGACGACAGTCGCGAAGGTATAACAGACCATTACACAGAAAATGCTTACCTATCATCGTTTGGCGGTGGTATTGGTGGACATTGGAGTGATGTTCGTTCACAAGGTACAAAGACTTCTAAAGGAAGTGAGAGTACTGGAGTGATACCTTTTTTAAAAGTAGTAGATGCAGAAATGTTAGCATTTTCGCAAGGTATAACTCGAAGGGGTAGTTATGCGGCGTATCTACATATGTCACACCCCGAAATAGAGGAGTTTTTAGATGTCAGAAAACCCACTGGTGGTGATACTAACCGCAAGTCTATTAATTTGCATCATGGGGTGGTGGTTCCTGACAGCTTTATGGAACTCATACACGCCGCTTCAAAGTATCCTGATTTTGACGATAGCTGGAACTTGTATGACCCTCACACGAGACAAGTCAAACGAACAGTAAGTGCACGAGCACTTTGGGTAAAGTTATTACAAAATCGTATGGAAACAGGCGAGCCTTACATTATGTTTGAGGACGCTGTGAATAGTGAATTACCAGACTTTCAAAAAAGAAAAGGGTTAGAAGTTCATCACTCAAACTTATGTAGTGAGATTACTCTTGCTACAGATGAAGAAAGAACGGCTGTGTGTTGTTTATCTTCCGTCAACTTAGAATACTATGATGAATGGAAGAACCACCCAGCATTTATTCCAGACCTAGTGAGAATGTTAGATAATGTATTAGATGACTTTATCGCTAGAGCACCTGACCAATTACACAGAGCTAAATTTTCTGCTATGCGGGAAAGAAGTATTGGTCTTGGTGCTATGGGGTATCATGCTTATTTACAGAAGATGGCAGTACCATTTGAAAGTATGCAAGCGACCTCAGTGAATGTAGAAATGTTTGACCGTATCAAGCATGACGCAATGGAAACAACAAAGAAACTAGCAGTAGAAAAAGGTGCTTGCCCAGATGACGATTCTTGCAAAGTAAGAAACGCACATCTTCTTGCAATCGCACCGAACGCTTCTTCTAGTATTATATGCGGTAATACAAGTCCAAGTATTGAGCCTTTCAGGGCTAACGCTTTTACACAGAAAACTAAGTCAGGAAGTAATTTGTTAAAAAACAAGTTCTTAATTGACGTTCTTAAAAAGTATGGACAAGATACTGATGATATCTGGAAAGGTATTATCATGCAGAGAGGTAGTGTACAACACCTAGACTTCTTAACACAAGACGAAAGAGATACTTTCAAGACTGCTGTTGAGATAAATCAAGCATGGTTAATAGAACACGCTGCAGAAAGACAGGAATTTATCTGTCAGTCTCAGTCACTAAATCTATTCTTCCCGCCTGATGTAAATAAAGGTGATTTACACTCTGCGCACATGTTAGCATGGGCAAAAAACCTAAAAACGCTTTACTATTTACGTAGTGAGGCAATTTCAAGAGCAGACAATGTAACTACTGAAGCAAAGAGAGAAATCATATTTGAACAAGAAGAATGTCTAAGTTGTGAGGGATAAAGATGAGTTTATTAAAAGAAAGAGAATATTATAAGCCTTTCCAGTACCCGTGGGCATTTGAGAATTATAAGAAACAACAACAAATGCACTGGATGCCGGACGAAGTGCCGCTACAGGACGATATTAAGGATTATAAAGAAAAATTAAGTGAAGGCGAAAGGACGTTATTAGATAACATCTTTAAGTTTTTCACTCAGGCAGATGTAGATGTGTGTGGAGGCTATGCCCAGCACTACTTACCTACATTCAAACAGCCAGAAGTAAGAATGATGTTAGTTGCTTATGCATCTATGGAGGCAGTCCATCAGGAAGCATATTCCCTTCTACTAGAAACTTTAGGTAAGTCGGAAGACATGTACCAAGAGTTTTTTGATATTGGCGCTATGATGGAGAAACATGAGTATCTACAAGATTTCAACATGGAAACTCCATATGACATGGCAAAAACAATGGCAGTATATAGTGCGTTTACAGAAGGAGTACAGTTATTTAGTAGCTTTGCTATTCTTCTTAACTACCCAAGACATAACTTAATGAAAGGAATGGGACAAATTGTTACATGGAGTATTCGTGATGAATCACTACATGTAGAGGGCTTGTCAAAACTATTCAGAACTTTCATGCAGGAAAACCCTGAATTATGGACTGATAAGTTAAAATACGAGATATATTGTGCAGCTGAAAAAACAGTAGAGTTAGAAGATAACTTTATTGACATTTGCTTTGATAAAGCAGATGTACCTGATCTAACTGCAAAAGAAGTCAAGGAATATATTAGATATATCGCTGACAGAAGGTTACTAGGTATCGGTATGAAGAAAATATTTCATAGTACAGAAAACCCATTGCCTTGGATTGACATGCAAGTCAACGCAGTTGAGCATACCAACTTTTTTGAAAACCGTGCTACTGAGTATGCTAAGGCTAGTACACAAGGAAATTGGCAGGATATATTCAAATGAGTGAAGAACAGCAAACAATTACTATTGATGGGACAGAATACCCAATAGACCAGTTGAGCGATGACCACCAAAATGTAATAAACCACATTCAGGTTGCAGACCAAGAGATAGCTAGAATACAAACAATGCAAGCTATTCTCACTACTGGTCGTCAGGCATACATCAACCAACTTGGCGATGAACTAAAGAAGCCCGACGCGGAGTTCACCCCAGAAGTAGTTAAGTGAAAATATTTATAGGGTATGAAGAAAATCACCCAGAAATGTATGACGTGTGTAAGGCGAGTATCGAAAGATTCTCTAAATTGCACACCATACGTCCTTTAAGGAAATCAGCCTTACAGGATACTGGAGTGTATACTCGACCCTATCAAGGCGAAGCTACGGACTTTGCTTTTACTAGATTTCTAGTTCCATGTTTGTCAGAGTATGACGGATATGCATTATTCTGTGATGGTGACTTTCTTTGGAGATGTGACCCAGCAGAATTAGAACAGTATCAAAGTGAAGAACATGATGTTCATGTGGTTAAACACCCTGAACTCATAACCCGACAAGGAATAAAAATGGACGGCAAAGTAAATCGTCCATATCCTTACAAATACTGGTCATCTCTAATGTACATCAATTGTGATGAAATGGAGATAGACGACAAGCAAGTAAACGAAGCCCCAGCGGGTGATTTACATGGCTTTAAATGGACAGACAAACCTATCGGTAGTCTGCCCGCAACTTTTAATAATATGGTAGGATATTACGATATTCATAATCCAAAGGCAGTACATTTTACAGATGGCGGTCCTTGGCTGAAAGGGTACGAGAATGTTCAATACGCAGAAGAATGGAGGACTGTCCTTGAAGAAACAAGACGACCAATATAGTTTTTTAGAACACAGACGAGAGCAAGAAGCTGCGCACCATAATAGACTTTCTAACGAAGAGCTAAACCCAATTAATTCGATACTTACAGTCGAAGTAAATACTACCGAACTTTGTAATCGAACTTGTGTGTTTTGCCCGAGACATGACCCTGAAGTTTTTGGGAATAGAAACTTGCATATGACTCCGAAAGGAGCAGCAAGGATCGCCAAGGAACTTGCAGACAATCATTATCGTGGGAAAATCTCTCTTAGCGGATTTGGAGAAAATTTACTTAATCCGCAGTTTAGAGAAATAGTTAAAAGTTTTAGAACACATCTTCATTCCAACATAATCGAGTGCAATACTAATGGGGATAGATTATCACCAGAGTATGCAAGTGACCTTTTTGAGAATGGTTTATCCTTGTTATACATTAATCTGTATGACGGAGCGCATCAGATTTATCATTTCGATAAACTTATGCAGGACATTCCATCAGAGAGATACAAGTATCGTATGCATTGGAGTATGAAAGACCATGGACTAATTCTTAATAATAGAAGTGGTACCATCGACTGGCTCGGTATAGAGGACAGCGATATCCAATCTTTGCAAGGTAAGCCGTGTCATTACCCTTTCTACAAAATGTTTGTAGATTGGAATGGAGACGTTCTCTTTTGCTCCAACGACTGGGGTAGAGAACATATAGTAGGAAATTTATTAAACGATACGCTAATGAATGTTTGGTTTGGAAAACCAATGAGGAAAATCAGACGTAAGTTAGCAAAAGGAGATAGAACTATGTCACCCTGCAATAGTTGTAGTGTAGACGGCTCTCTCTTTGGGAAACAGTCATTCGACATGGTGCTAGAATATGAAGCAAAGAATTAAGGAACAAATAGATAGATTCTTAGAATGGTCGTCTAAAAGAAAAGCAAGAAAACAATTCGATAAATCAAAATTAAAATATACAGATGGTGATAACACATGAACATAGCAATTACAGGTACATCAGGACTAGCAGCAGCCATAGCGGGTGCTTTGCAAAGCCTAGACAACCAAATCTTTACACCGCGTATAGAAGATATAACCATGAATGGTACGTTGTTTTACGGCTTCTCAAAAGGACATCGCAACGAATGGGACGTTTTAATTAATCACGCCCACCAAGATTTTGACCAAACAAAAATACTTGACATAGCTTTCAGAGCATGGCAACCTTACACTAACAAGTACATAATCAATATAAGCTCACGAGCTGCCCAACCAAACATTTCAAAAGGCTATATGTATAGCGCACAGAAAGCTAGTCTTAATCATCTAGCTACTAACCTTGCTTATAATAGCGACAAACATTGCCGAATAACTACAATCAATCTCGGTTTACTCAATCACGAAGATTTACCTAGTATGTCTTATGATGAAGTTGCTGATATTGTCAAATGGTTAGTTAGAATGGCAGAATTTACAGAGCTAGAAGTACCCGAGATAACAGTACAAAATAGGGCAAACTACCAAGACGTCCAAGCAGATAAACAAACTCTAAAGGAGATGGAATGGTACACGAACAAATCTTAGAAATACTAGAAAATAAAAATATAATCCTTGTAGGTAATTCAATAGAAATAATGAACTACGAAAAGGGTGAATTTATAGATAGTCATGATGTAGTTATTCGTATGGGTAAAGGAATACCTCGTTGGGATAGAGATATCCATATCGGTAAGAAAATAGATATATGGGCTACTGGCTTTCTTAGAGCAGAACAAGTAGCAAAACAACCCAAATTAAAAACAGTACCAAAACTATTAAATCGTACACGAATTAATTTACGAACCGCTAAAAATTTAGATAAGAGTTTAGAGTTTGACTTTCACACAATGTTTAGTGATGAAGAACTCCTTGAGTTGTATGGTGAGTTTGGTTATAAAGATAACGTAATATTGGGAAGACCTTCTAATGGTTTTATAACTTTGCTATGGTTAATTAAGAAAGCATGGGTTTGGAAAAGCCTTACGCTTATTGGATTTGACTTTTTTGCAAAGAAAGCTCCTATCAGAGTTGGAGCATCTCACCCCAATAGTTGGCATATGCCAAGAAATAGTGAAGATACAATCCCACACAATGTTCCTGCCGAAAAAGAGTACGCCCTAGAAATGAAGCGTAATGGTATTATTAAGTGGGAAATTCTTTCTGACTTGAAAGAAGAAATCCTGGACGTTTAAGTCTTTTTTCGACGAACTATTCGTATAATCTGTGTTGAAATTTTAGAAGTTTTTATTGACTCTATAAGGCAGAACAGCCAGAGTTGAAATACCATTTTAAAAGAAGGCGTAACCATGTTATACTTTATCCTATTATATCTTACCAAGCAGGTACCCTGCTTCCACTACTTTTCGTAAATATCTTTTCTGTTTATCCGCTTTCTGCAAAATCCTTTCATTTATCCCTTCCCTTCTTAAGTTAAGAGGAATATCATCAATTAGATTAGACCACATATCCCACGGCGTTGCCATATAGCATAATGTTGACATATCGTAGTAGTCAAAGAATAAATAAGTTTGGTCTATATTTATTGAGAAAGCTTTTCGCATCATTGTATGATGATTCATAGTATCTTTTGGTCCGATAGACTCTTTCTTAATTAATTCATCTAGTCGCATATCAAAGTATAAAGGCATGTACCCATGGTTCATTCTTTTCATATGGCGGAATATCTCAGTATCATTTGCTGAAAGAATAAATGAATCAGTATCATGTAAAGGTTCGCCATTAGCATTCTTTTCTCTTGTAGCTTTTCCACCTCTAAAGAAGTAACTATTAGGTTTAGCTTTGAATAGCTTCCAGTTAAGTAGTAAGAAATCTTCTTCATGGTCATCTTTCTTTGCATCTAACTCTAATATTTTATAGTAGTTGCCATAGAATGGGTGGTCAAAATACTGATGCTTTCTAGAGAAATAAACAACTTTGTCTCCCATAGCTTTGACTGTTGGAACATTGCCTTCAAATTTTCCGTTAAATATTCTCGGACCTTTAGTATGCACAATAACTCTTTCTATCGGTGCTCCTTTTGGAGCTTTGTCTTTCCAATGCTCTTTAAACTGTAACAATACTCTTGCCATTCTATTGGAGCCGGTTCCTCTAAACGCAAAAGGAGTCTGGTAACTATATACTTCTCTAAAGTTTTTCATTGCCCAATTAATCGTTGGCTCCATATTTTCCGCAAGTATACCCCTCCTGTTGAACAGGTGGATTCTAAAGTTTTCAGAATTATTAATTAGTGAACTAAGTGTCATCTCAGTATTAAATTCTTCTGTAAGTATAATTATATCTATCATTTTACTGTATATTCCCAAAATTGCTCGAGGTATGCCTCAACGCGTTCTTCTGCATCTTCATCGAAATGAAACACTATACCAGATCTTTTGCTGGATAGTATCTTAAGGAGTGCGGTTCTTGAGCCACATTCCTTTCCTGCTATTCCTTGATAAATAGACTCATAGGTTAAATGATTCTTTTCTCTAGCTACTCTAGGAGTGGCTACAGAGTGAACATTCTTTCCTAATAAAAGACCTTCTATTCCCATTTGGCTATTGGGACAGAACCCTAAGTCAGTACATCTTTCAAGTATTTCATGTCCGCCAACTTTTTTATTTATTACTTTATCTGCTCCATATCTTTGTTTATATTTTGCAACCCATACATGGGCAGTAATAGGGTGAGGCTTAATTACATAGCCTTGGTCAATCTTATCATCAACTTTTTTCCAATCTAAAACGTTTTTTCCTCCTTGGATTAAGTTACTTCCTGGTGGAAATATAACTTTATCATAAGTTGAAGGATTAAACTGTAGAGTATATTTGTTCTCTAAACTATCGATTATCTTTTGTATTCTTTCTTCGTCTATCTTTATATCGGAATCAGCAATACTATGCATAACTCGGTCATTTATTTTTATCGTATTTACACGAATAAATATACCACCACCTAGAAAATCAGTATATAACCAATTTCTAATAGTTCTTAATTCATTTGTATTAAACCAAAGATCAAACTCAAACTTTGCTCCTCTATGTTCTTTTGGTAATACTCTTCTTTGAAACTCTAGTAATGTATCTAACCTACCCTTAGGTGGCATACAACTACCTGATTTCATAAAATGAGTTGGGACATCTCCTAACTCTTCATTTATAGCTAACTTATCAAGACCCATTTGATCTCTCAGTTAACTTCCAGACTTGTTTTTCTAAGTCTTTTATTCTTTCTTCCTGTTCCCCTATTGTGTCAAAGAGGGCTGCCATTAGGTTTTCCATCTTACTATTCACATATTCAGGAGTTATCTCGTCTTTCCTGTATTGTTTAGTCCAGTGCTCTTTCTTTTGTTGCGGTTTAGGCTGTGCCATATTTTAGCTCCATGATGATCCGTCCCAATATGAGGCACCGATGTCTGAAGCGCTTGATACTTCAGTATCGAATATAGTCCCAGCTTGTGACGCTGTTATTCTTTCAAAGATACCCGTACTTGTTGCAGTTGCAATAGTAGTTAGGTGATCCGTTGTTATTGTAGTGTCTGTTGCTCTAGTAGTATTATACGTAGAAGCTGTTGTTCTAGTAGTATTAAAGACAGACCCTGTTGTACTACTTGTTTCGAAGACTGTTGAAGTCGACTTAGTAGTGTCAAATGTGCTAGTTGTAGATTTACTTGTTGAAGTAGCTCTTGAACTTGCTGTTGTTACCGAAGTATCAAATGTACATACAGTAGACTTACTTGTTGACGTAGCTCTAGAACTTGCTGTTGTAGTAGTTGTATTGTACGTTGAAGTAGTAGTCTTACTTGTTGAAGTAGCTCTTGAACTTGCAGTTGTTGTACTTGTATTATAAACTGTACTTGTAGATTTACTTGTTGAAGTAGCTCTTGAACTTGCAGTTGTTGTACTTGTGTTATACGTTGTAGTAGTAGCCTTACTTGTTGAAGTAGCCCTACTTGTAAGAGTACCTAGTGTAGTTGCATATACTGTTGCAGTACTTAATGTAGTAGATGTAGCTCTTGAACTTGCTGTAGACTTAGTAGTGTCATATACTGTTGAAGTACTGAATGAAGTAGATGTAGCTCTTGAACTTGCTGTAGACTTACTAGTGTCATATACTGTAGTTGTAGACTTACTTGTTGAGGTAGCTCTTGAACTTGCAGTAGCCCTAGTAGTATTATATGTTGAAACTGTAGACTTACTTGTTGAAGTAGCTCTTGAACTTGCGGTAGCCCTAGTAGTATTGTAAACAGTTGTTGTACTTCTACTTGTTGAAGTAGCTCTTGAACTAGACCTAGAAGTTGCAAATGTAGTTTCATAAGTTGTAGTTCTAGCTGTATTTGTATTGAATACTGTGTTTACAACTACGTTATCTGTTAGTCTACTTGTGTTTGTATTATACGAAGTACTTGCCGTAAACTCACAAGCATATGATGTATTTGTTGAGTAACAAGTATTTGTATTATTTGTAAATCCTGTGCTATTCGTAAACGAAGTAGTATACGAAGTATTTGTATTGTTCGTGTGAGCACCAGTATTATTTGTAAAGGTAGTCTGATAACTTGTATTGGTACTATTAGTAAACGAAGTAGTATACGAAGTATTTGTATTGTTTGTGTGAGCACCAGTATTATTTACAAAGGTAGTCTGATAACTTGTGTTAGTGTTATTCGTGTGAGCACCAGTATTATTTGTAAAGGTAGTCTGGTAACTCGTGTTTGTATTGTTTGTATGAGCACCAGTATTATTTGTAAAGGTAGTCTGATAACTTGTGTTAGTGTTATTCGTATGAGCACCAGTATTATTTGTAAAGGTAGTCTGATAACTTGTGTTAGTGTTATTCGTATGAGCACCAGTATTATTTGTAAAGGTAGTCTGATAACTTGTGTTAGTGTTATTCGTGTGAGCACCAGTATTATTTGTAAACCCTGTACTATTTGTGAATCCTGTGTTGTTAGCGTCAGCAGCAGTATTATTCGTAAACGTAGTCTGGTAACTTGTATTCGTATTTGTATAGTTATCTGTACTATTCAAGAAGTTAGTAGTTTTAGAAGTAGATGTATTTCTTGAGGTTTCGAAGAATTGTGCACCAAATTCAGGGTCAATAAATATAGTAGTTAAGTACGAAGTACTATTCTCAAATGTAGTTGTTACAGAAGTATTTGTATTCCAGAAGTTTTGAGTACTGTTTGTAAACTGACAACCATATGATGTATTTGTTGAGTAACAAGTGTTCGTGCTTCTAGAAGTATTTGTATTTCTAGAAGTATTGGTTGCGTAACAAGTGTTTGTACTGTTTGTAAACTGACAACCATATGATGTATTCGTTGAGTAACAAGTATTTGTTGCTACTGTGAATCCACAAGCATATGATGTATTAGTTGAATAACAAGTATTTGTACCTACTGTGAATCCACAAGCATATGATGTATTAGTTGAGTAACAAGTATTTGTTGCTGCTGTGAATTCACAAGCATATGAGGTATTCGTTGAATAACAAGTATTTGTTGCTGCTGTGAATTCACAAGCATATGAGGTATTCGTTGAATAACAAGTATTTGTAGATACAGTTACGTTATCGGTAGTCCTACTTGTATTCGTATTATTAGTAAACTGACAACCATATGAGGTATTCGTTGAATAACAAGTATTTGTAGATACAGTTACGTTATCTGTAGTTCTACTTGTATTAGTATTTCTACTTGTATTCGTACTGTTTGTATGAGCACCTGTATTGTTAGTAAAGCTAGTCTGGTAACTTGTATTTGTATTTCTCGATGTAGCATTTGTAAAGCTAGTATTAAAACAAGTATTTGTATTTTGGTTTGTACTATTTGTGAAACCTGTAGACCTACTAGTATTTATCGTCGTGTCATACGAAGTGTTAAAGGTCGTGGTTGTATTGTAAGTAGTAGTTGTTGCATGAGAAGTGTTAAACGTAGTTGTAGTTGTAAAGTTAGTCGTTGTATTAAATACAGTAGTTGTACTACGAGTAGTATTAAAAGTAGTTGTAGTCGTATAGTTCGTAGTAGTATTAAATACAGTAGTTGTTGCCTTACTAGTATTAAAAGTTGTAGTCGTCGTATAGTTTGTAGTAGTATTAAATACAGTAGTTGTTGCCTTACTAGTATTAAAAGTAGTTGTAGTTGTAAAGTTCGTAGTAGTATTAAATACAGTAGTCGTAGCTCTAGTAGTATCAAAAGTAGTTGTTGTTGTATACGTTGTTGTACTATCAAATACAGTAGTCGTAGCCCTCGTCGTGTTATACGTGGTAGTAGTTGTAAAGTTTGTAGTAGTATTAAATACAGTTGTAGTAGCTAGGTTGGTCTCAAATGTAGTTGTAGTGGTAAAGTTGGTTGTTGTATTAAATACAGTTGTAGTATCTACAGTAGTATCATAAGTAGTTGTAGTTGTAAAGTTGGTTGTTGTATTAAATACAGTAGTTGTAGCCCTAGTAGTATTATACGCTGTTGTTGTTGTAAAGTTGGTTGTTGTATTAAATACAGTAGTTGTAGATCTAGTAGTGGCAAAAGTAGAAGTTGTATCTCTATTAGTGTCAAATACCGTAGATGTATTCTTTGTAGTATCAAATATTGTAGCTGTATTTACATTTGTTTCAAAAGTACAAGTAGTACTAAATGCAGTCTCTTGTGTTCCTGAAATAAATGTAGTCTGTGTGTTAGTAGACCTCTGTGTTGAACGTACGGCATTGAATGGCCCTTCTAGAGAGCCACTATCATTTACGTAGACGTGAGCAATACGACGAATCGTTCCGCTATCGTTAACCGCAAGAAAGCGGATTTGGCGAAGTGTTCCTCCGTCATTACAATAAATTGCCATTTAAGTTCCTATGAGTAAACGTACCAAACGTGTCCGCTTGATGTTGATCCTACTCCAGTTGGAGCAGTTGTTGTAATAGTATAAGGTAGTCTTGCTGCTGCAATCGTACCCGACATCTTTGTGCCAGGAACGTCCATATTGGACACCTGTCTGCTACTATTAACAATTTCTGTTCCGTCAATACTTAGACCGGAATCTTCAATATTGAATTGTAATTTTGTTCCCATTTTATACCTCTATTGCTTGTCTCATAACTTTGATAGTTATATTATCTGTTGAAGCAGGTGTAGCTCTTAGTCTTACGTTGCCTGAGTTAATGTCTGCGTCAAATGTTACTTGTGCACCATTATCAAAAATAGATGCATACTGTGTTAAATAAACTGTTGTTCCATCGTGGAATAATAGTAATTCTAGTGCTTGGTAATCTCCATCTGTACTATTAGTAATAGATATTAGATACTTAGCAGTTCTAAATGTAGCGGCAGCAAATTGATCAACTGTTTGCTGTCCTGTAGAGTTACTTGTAAGTGTAGCTACATCAAACCCACCAACTTCATCAATGTGTAATTTCTGAGGTGGATTAGTGTCTTGAATACCTACTAGTCCTGCTACTTTTACTAAGTCACCAGTACCGTTACCAAGTGTTACGTGTCCTGTTGTTTCTAAGGTAGCTACGCTGACATTGGCACTAGTTGCTGTTATATTACCTGATAATACTAAGCTGGTACCATTTAAAGTTCCTGTAAGTGTACCACCTGTTAAAGCTAGAACGGCTGATTCGTTAGCTAAAGCTACCCAGTTACCAGCGTGTCCAAAGTACCCTTTACCTGTGCCATGCACGTGGGCAAACATTCCGTGGTAAGTACTTGCACTAGGTAAGTCTGCTTCTGATGAATATACATTGGCAAATAATACTTTATTACCATTACCGTCCATATCCCCTGATAAAGTAGTTGTACCTTCTAATGTTATACCTGAAGCTATTTGTGTAGTTGTAACTGAATTCTGTGCGATTTCAGAAGCGCCTACTTGGTTAGCTGCTATCTTAGCTGATGTAATTGCGTTGTCGGCTATCTTTGCTGTTGTTACTTGTGAAGCCCCGAGATGAATAGTATCTATACTACCAGTTATTAGCTCTGCGCTATCTACTGAGTTTGCTGCTAAATCACCTGCTGCTATAGTACCATCTGTAATGTGATCTGAAGATATTACTCCTGAAGGTAGCTTAGCTGCTGTAATAGCATTGTCTGCTATTTTCGCTGTTGTTACCTGTGAAGCTCCAATATGTATAGTATCTATACTACCAGTTACTAATTCTGAACTATCTATTGAGTTAGCCGCTATAGCTGCTCCGACTACTGCGTTTGCAGCAATCTCTCTTGCAGTAATATTATTTTCGGCTATCATTGCTGATTCTACAGCGTTTGCTTGAATTGTTGAAGTACCTGTTACTGTACCTGCACCTGTAAAGGAAGCTGATGTCCAGACGACATCTCCAGTCATTCCGATTGTTCTTCCTGTTTGTAATGCTGTAGCTACTGTAGCTGTTGCCGCATTACCTGAAGTATCTTGGTTACCTGCTGTGTTAACACCTGGTAGGTTAATAGCTGCTGAACCGTCAAAGGCTACTCCACCAATATTTCTAGCTGTTGCTAGTGTAGTTGCTGTAGTTGCGTTACCTGTAACTGCACCTTCTATATCTGCTACTAGTGTAGCGACTGCATAACCTGTACCACTTACATTTACTGTAGTAGTAGGTTGTTGTTGTAAATCTTTAAAGAGTCTCCATTTTCCAGAAGCATTTGCGTCTCTGAATATACCAGAGTATAAATCTTGTGAACCTGATGTATCGTATAATCCATAGAAACCAATATCAACAGCGTCTGAGCTGTTGTTAGCTGTTGCCATTGAGATTAAAGAGTCACCAGTAGTAATTGTAGTGGCTGAAGCTGCAAATGAAGTACCTGATACTGTTACATCTCCTGAGAAAGTAACGTTACCTGACATTGTTTGTCC
>Ga0257110_1000838_pt1 | contig 14449 bp, 7 predicted proteins | sample LP_taG_7_FD_190184 | JGI IMG/M metagenome (GOLD analysis project Ga0257110, IMG submission 190184) | Marine microbial communities from Northeast Subartic Pacific Ocean, Canada - LP_J_2015_P26_10m | ecosystem: Environmental > Aquatic > Marine > Oceanic | place: Canada: Northeast Subartic Pacific...
ATTTTTACAAAAAAAAAATAATTTCTCATTATATGATTGTAATTTTGAAAATAAACTATGTTTACAGGATGATGATGTTCTAATTATAGAAATATGTTCAAGAAAAATATTTTATAAAGAAGAAGGTAATTCAAAAATGTATATGAATAATTCTTTATATGAAAATATGGACGACAACTCGGATAAATTTAAAAATTATAAACAAACAGATGATGAAATTATGAATGATTTAAACATCATAACTAAAATGGTAAATTGTAGAGTTATTTTTGTTGGTCATATTGTTCCACCAATTAATGAGAATTTATTAAACAATACTGATTGGTTAAAACATCTTTATAAATCACGAAATCATTTAAATACAATATTACATGAATTTTGTTTATCAAAAAATGAAAAGCGTATATCTTATTGTGATATTAATAAATTATTTAAATTATATAAACCTGAAGAAATTTTAGAATTTAAAGATAATAAAATAACAAAATTAGATTTAAATCATTATAAACCAGAAAAATTTAAATTTATTGGTGAATTTCTGACTAATGATGTTTTTTTTACATAATTCCTTAATAATATAAATATAGTGTTGACAATAATCTAATATTTGATTCAACTAAAATTAAAAGTATTTTAAAAAAATAATTGAAATTAATTAGTATAAATATTTTTATTGTTAAAAATAATTAAAATATCTGATTATTAAAAATTGTTTGATTAATTTTTATTGTTACAAATTTTAACAATAAAAAATAACTAATATTAATTATTCTGTTAATTTTGAATTTATAAAATTTAAATATTCAACTGAGTTAAGGTTATAGTTTTCTGTTTCAAACTCAAAAAAATTTTATAAGAATTTATAATCAACTGATTTTTCAACTTTTGCCGCATTAATAAACCATAATGTTTCTTTGCGTTTCTGTAACAAACTACATAAAATGCTATATGTAGACGAACCTGTTCCATATTTAAATGTAGTTTTATTTAATAATAACCATTCAATAAACCCATCATATGTTGATCCTTTTGTTCTAATAATATTGTTTAATTCATATTTAGCACCCCATTTGTTTTCATTATCACTATTTATATCTTGAAATTCTGTTGTTGTAAAATAAATAATATTATCGGGGAATATATTTACAAATTCTAACTTTACAGAATTATCATCACAAGCAATAAAGAACTTTTGATGTTTATTTGTTTTTATAATCTTTTTCATATGATCAATTATTTTTAATTTAATATTTAAATTATTTTGAATAAATGTTGCGTCTGTATATCGTAAATGTATCCCAAAAACATCATCATTAATATATTTTTCATTTACTATTTTGTTTACACGTTTTATCAAATGCGACTGAACTTTTATTGTATTCCATATGTATTGTATATCCTTTTCTTTAATAAATGTATGAAATAAATAAAATGTACTAAAAAGAAAAGTAGATGTACCATCTTTAATCAATTGTTTAAAATCATTTAAATCGAGTGATTCATTAATTTCTTTAAAATTATAATTGTTTTTGAATTGATTTATAGTAATAGAATGATTAAGTTCTTCTTTTGATCTTGTAGATATATGATATATTTTTTCATTTGTCATAAACTGTTTTAATTCATATTCAGTTAATAAAATCAATTGTGGATGTTTCTCAAATAAATCATAATATGAACATCCACATGTCGTATTAACAGGCCAATAAATATATATCATTTGGTTAATGAGATTTGACATATAAATTGCGTTTATAAGTGTTAATATTCGATTAGTTAAACCATTATCGCAAATAAATACAAATTTTTGTTTGTTAATATAATTTATTTTATTATATAATTGCTTTGCTTTATCGTTTAATAATTTTTTTTGTTTGTCAAAAATATAATTACATATGTTTTGTATTTTATGACATTTTGACAATACAACGGTATTCAAAATCATTTTATTGAAAGGAATCATAATGTTTTTAATATGTGGGAGGTCAGGATTCATAAAAAAATGTGTATGAATTGATATAATTTTGTCATCATGATACATTATTTCATTATTCGTTTTATCAATATAAATATTATTTAAATTCATTTCTGCGGTTTTAGCATTATCTTTTAATAATGGTCGCCAATAACCTAAATTAATTCCAGTATTAAATACAGAATAAGAAAAATTTGTTTCATATATATGGGTTAATGGTCCTTGTTCCATGAATGTTTTTTCTTGTAATTCATTTGTTTTATCTTTCCACCAATCGCAAAAATCTAATTTATTAGTATACACACAACCACCATTAAACAAACCAAATTGTTTATGGCTGCTAAAATTAGTATCATGAATGGATAAATAAACATCTTCATTACCAACTAAAGGTAATTTGTCAAAAAAAACCTTGTCTGAATCTAAAAATATTGTATTAGGATTATTTTGTAAAGCTATTTTCATAATAGTAGTTTTCTCTAACATGAAATCTATCCATATCTGTCTTTTGGTTTTATCTTGTTGAAAATTTGAATTTATGTTAGAATATTTAGAACAAGATAGATTGTTTACTAGTGTAATACGTAAATTTTTAAATTTTGTTTTATTTTTTTTTATTTTATCATTAATATAATTATCGCAAATTATATATGTTTTTAAATTTTGATTAAAACTATTTAATGACATTAAAAGTAATTCTAATTCTACAAAATTCTTTTCGGTTGCCATAGTGCAAACTGAAGAAATTTTGGTAGTTAAATCACGTTTCGCCGATTGGTTATATAATAATTTATATTGCGATATATATAAATCTAAAGATTTATTGTTTGATTTTATATATTTTGTAATATCTACATTTCCTTTACATAAATCACAAAAATTATTTATATGTGTATTCGAGTATTCGTTATTTAAAATATTATTCGATTCAATATATAATTTTTTTTTAGTATGATCAATAATCGGATTATCATCATAATTCCTTTGAAATGTCACTCCCAATTTCATCAATTTGTTTGTATTTATATTGTCAATAACAAATAAACAAATGTCATTAATATTTTCTATTATATCTTCGATTTTACAATCACAATGACAATCCGGAATCCAATTAATAATTAAAGTTTTATTCAGTTGTTTACATATACTATATGCCGACGCTATTGCTCTCAAACGATTACTCAATCCGTGTATTGGTTGTATAATAAAAAATTCATATAATTTATTTACATATTCTGCCAAATTCACATCTTTATGTTTTAAAAAGTTCTTTTCTTTATCAAATTTCAAAGTTCGTCCTTCTTTAATACCATGTCTTAATGCGTGGTTGAATAAACTAGATGAATCATAACGCAAATCTTTGTTTTCTTTACCATAGGATTCCCAATCCCAATGTTTGAGATTTTGGATTAAATACTCTTTATTCATATATATATATATATAGACATATGAATAATATAATCGCAAAAATTATAGTTTTATTTTATTAAATTCATTTTGTATAAAATTTCCTTTTTCGTATAGTACCACGTCACTATTAAATTCTTTATTAAATGTTTCTAAATTAGAAGATTTACTCATATTCCAAATTCCATCAGCATTGTTTAATTTACTTCCACTATATCTCTTAATCCAATCTAGTGGTACAAAACCATAATATTTCTTTATCATAATACATGTTTGATATAATTGTTCAGTTCTATTGTTTCCTGTAATGTTAATATCTGTAAAATTGTATTTTGATAAATTATGATCTATATGTTTGAATTGAACCTGTTGAAACCCTAGTTTTATCCATAATTCATAATCAAATACCATACTTTCATCTAAATCAATTAAGCATTTTTCTATTTTTTCATTATTTGATTTCATATATAATGATGGTTGGCAAATACCTACACGAGTAAGTAAACTTTCAATTGGTTTCTTTTCATGCTCTTTACATACATTCACATTTTTTGTTTTGTTTTCTTTCACATATATCCCTTTTCCATAAAGTAAATCAGGATGATTCATCTTACATATATATTCCTTTACAATATGTAATGTATGTTCATCATATAATTCATCGTCTGAATTTAACCAAGACCAATAAGATGTTGACTTACATATCAATTTATAACCAATTTTTATAGCATCAACTATTTTACTTTTTTTTTGTATAAATAAAGAATGAGGGTTGTTGTATTCGAAGAATTTACATAATAAAGCAGGTTTTGAAAATGAATCAATTGTTATATGAATATAATTTTGATCATGTTGTTTTTTTATAGATGATAAATGAATGTTATATATATCTTCATTTTGATTAAACATAGGAGTTATAATACCTATAGTGTTGATATTATTAAACAACGTTGGTAAAGTATCAAATCCAATTGCGTTTACACTTTTAAATGTATTATACACATCATCTGTAAAAGGGATTTCTGTAATATTTCCAATTATTTTACATTTAAATAAATCTTTGTTAAGTAAAACAACTACTAACGACTGTGGAGTATATATAATAGCATCTTGGTCATTAAAAATTTCATTAGATTCATTATAATTTAAGAATAAAATATGTTCTCCGTGAAAAGGGTTATGTTTTATTAAACGAAAATTTTTTGGAATCATAATATTTGAACGAAACAATTTGTAATTCTTGCCTTTATTGTCTTTATTGCGTGTATTTTCTTCATGTGATAAGTGGAAAAAATCATTATAAATATGAATTAATTTATTTTCATTTCTTAATATACGGGACGCAATATCTGTTTCTTCGAAACCCCAATTTTCAAAATCTTCATTAAAGTAATTAATTTGGTTAATAATATGTTTATTGTAAATCCATACATAACTATAAGGTTGCATTTTTTGTTTTTTATTCATTGCCTCACTTTCGTATAATGAACAACGAAATATGAGATTATTATGATGAAAATAATAAGACAACGTTTTTATTAATGGTGAAATATTATATGTTAAGAAATCACAATCATACATAGCAACATATTTGGTAGTAGCATGCTTTATCCCAATATTCAATAAATGACTACGATTAAATATATTTTTATCATATACACTAACTTGAATGTGTTTCAAATTTGTATGTTGAAATGTATTAAATTTATCAATAAATAAATCATGTCCTTTTTCTTCTACTAAAATAATATCTATTTGGTTATTGTAATTTTTACAAACGTTTACTAAATTAACCAAACAAATATTTGTTCTAATATTTCGATTTTTAATACATATTACGAATGTTAAAAGTTTTTCATTAATAATATTATTATATTGACTTATATTACATTGATTCGTTATTTTATTTTCATTATACAAAATATGATCTTCAACGTGACGATAATTGGGTGAAAGAGATGATTCGTAATGTATATTGATAAATTGTTTTTGTTCTACTAATTCATTACAATAAAAAGAACAATGGGAAACATAGTCATGAATATTTTTTTTTGCGTTGAACAAGTGTTCTTCTATAGAAAAAAAAATACTCCCATTTGAAAAAGTTTTGAAATGTACAACAATATCTGGAAGTAAACTAATATTTTCCCACATAGTTAAATGATTTTTAGTTCGTGGAACAGAATATTCAGTATGTTCATCATAATAATTTGGTAAAAAATGATTTGGATCGACTGAACCAGGTCTAGGTTTTAATACAATTCTTCGCGCTGGATCATTTTCGTTATATTCAACAATTACATTTAATTTATCACAATCTTCAATATAACTACAATCACAACCATATACATTGAAGTGTTTTATATTCAAGTTTTTATATAAATAATAAATCATGTAAGTAGAAACATCGCCAAAATATTTTTCATTATCTTTATTCTTATGTACTAAAACAACTTTTTCATGTGATACTAATTCTTTAGTTTCATCACAATCTAATAATATAAACTGTTTTATAGGACTATCTAATAATTGTTTAATATGATGTAAACAGTTCAATAATACGGCTTTATCGATACAAAAGTAATAATTTGGATAATAATTATATTTTTCATAAATTATATAAGCGCGATTTGATGACGCACTCTCTTCTTTGTTATTAAACACATCCATATGATCTAATTCATTTAACGATGGTCCGTTCCCAATTATTTTCATTTATCTATATTATGTTAATAAATAAATGAAATACAAAAATATTTAATGAATATTATTACTTTCTAAAACATCATGTAACACACGATCAACAATAACATTTGGTTTATGTTTAATAAATGATTGAAAATAAGATATTTGTTTTTCTTGATCATGCCAACCAGACTTTTTCATTCTGTTATTTGCTAATGTACGATTATTATCTTTACATTGAATATCATCAATGACATCACGAACGCCTAACGCATAATTCGTTTTGAAAAAACTAAATCCTTTAATATATAATTTATAACTTGAATAGAATTTATTAATCATCATATAATTCATTAAAAATCCTGTGTTTGGTCGACTATCTAAATCATTTTCTAGTTGTAAATATGTATCTTTATTAATCATCCACAATTTTAATCCTCTAAAATTAATATGTTCTAAACCAATATAATCCTTTAATAAACCAATGTTATAAAATGTTGTTTTTTCATCTATTTTTAACATTGGATATACAAAGACAATATGTTGACAACCATATTTTATAAGTTTGTTTACATCAATTGTACCTCCACTATCTCCACACATAGAAACACAATGAAAATATATATCTACTTTATTTATTTTTTTTCCTAGTAAATTAATACTTGTGTTGCATATACAAACTAAAGAATCGTGTAAATTATTCATATTTTTAATATGGTCTGCTGGTCCAATAATTTGAATTCCATTGTATAGTCTATTTAAATAAAAATGATCAAAATTAGAAATGTGTAATGAATTGAATATATCATCTTCTTTACCTAACATTATTATATCATTTTTCATATTATTAAGTTCTATGGTTTTATTCGATAAATCTAAATACATATGTTTATGATAAATTACAATTTGTTTTTCACTAATTATGGTGTAATCCCAAAAAAAATCACGTTCTGATGAATAAACAATTTCATTATTTTTAATGATCATTTTATTTCGATGTAACTCATAGACGCAAAGTTTGCTCTTGTCATTTACAAATAACTGATATACATTGTTTCCACAACGAATAATATCATAATTCATATATACATAAGAAGATAGTAATTTATAGTTATCATTAAAGCAATCAAGTTCGAGTTTTGTATTCAACGTTTTAAAATATATATCTCTATTGTTCTCTCCGCCATCACCTCTTAACTTAGAATTATGACTCATATGAGTAACAAAACGTATTTGTGATGTTTTTATTGGACCTATATTGTATGTTTGTTTAATTCTTGCTTCCAGTTCTCTTTCTTCAAAACCATGCCCGATCATTTGTGTATTAAATCCTTTTACATTGTTTAATACATCAACATTATAAATCCACATATACCCATACGGAACACATGGAAAACCATCAAATTTGGAAATATCAGAAAAAACGGATTCCAAGGATGATACACCAATGACATTCAGTGGTTTATATGTTCGTATGAATTTATCAATATCACGTGTTATTCTATTTTTAAAAATAAAATCCGCATCCCAACCAACTATATATGGGGTATTTGTGCGTTTTATTCCATAATTAAGTGTTCCCGAACGAGTCCAGATTAATTCAGTATCAATCAGATAATGTTTTATAAAATGTTTATATTGAAAATTGGATAAATCCAAGCAATGGTTACTCACATCTTCAACAATAATAAAATCACAATATTTGTATGTTTCAGGGTTTACAAGTGATTTGATAGATGTCATAGCACGATCGGCACGATTTTTAACAATTAAAATATAAGTAAAAAGTTTTTGATCTAATTTTAAATTTTTATCCATAGTGATTTCATTGACATCATTATATTGATAATAATATTTAACTAGACTATTTGAAATATTTTTATTTAACATTAATTTATAATTTGTATTCAATAGAAAATTACAACAATTATAAAAATCGGCATTTACACTTTTTTCATTATGAAAATGGTTTATAAATTCATTTGATTGTATTAATTCAACATATTGATTACAATTATGTAATTTTAATTGTTTTTTTATTTTATATAAATAATAATCTTTTACACTTCCATCAAACAATAATAGTTCATTTATATAATTATATTTTTTACTTACAAGTGTGTCATAATCATACATGGTAGAAACATACGGAATATTTCCAACATTTTTAAGCATTTCTTTTGAAGAATTTTTAAACTTCCATTTTTTTTGAATTTTATCACTGTTTAAAATATATTCCCATTGTTTGTAAAAATTAAATTTGGTCTTTATTTTATGTTGAATAAATTTAATAAAAGGAAGTTGTTTTTGTGGAAACTTCAAAAAGTTTTTTGATTTTTGATGATAAACTATTGAATCTTCAGAACAAATGTCTTCTAGTTCTATTCCAAATAAGTCAATAATACCCATATTATCGCATATACCAAAACGTCCACTTAAAAATACAGTGTAAAATCTATCTTGTATACCATATTCTGCCTGCCATGATGGTGCGTGAATAATTGGACATAATTTGGATGATTGTAACAATTCTACCATTTCATCATCACTTACCATTTTATTTCCAATTCCGCCATATTGTTGGAATTTATAGTCAGTTTTTTGTAATGGTTCAATATATTTTTCCCATGCGTCAACATTACCGCGTCCAATATGACCCCATTTACTTCCTACAAAAGTAATATCGCTAGTAAGATTATTCATTATTGGTTTTGCGTTTTTTATTTGTTCCCAATTAAATGGAGTGCCTCCCCAAGAAATCCAAAAAATTCGGTCTTTTAATTTTTCGCAAATACGTTTTTTTTCAGGAAATTCATCATAGCGAGTTTTACAACCAAAACCATAAATATTGATTCCACAATCATATAAATATTCGAATGTTCTGCAAATTGGCCAATTCCATGTTTTACACCATTCTTTGGCATCACTTGTCCAATTGTCTTTTTCCATACCTTTTCCTAAACTTGTTAATTTCTGAAAAATAATATCATTGGAATGAACTTTACCACTTTGAACCAACTCTAAACTTGTAGGTTCGTTCCATGTAACAAAAACTCGTTTTTCATCTTCTCGGTGAAGTTTGTCTAATGTGGTCCATTCGCATTTATATCCAATAGTTTCATATACATCTTTGAAGCGATTCCATGGAAACCAATTCGTATGACGATTTCCATCTGATTTAACAGAGTTATAACCTAATAACGTAATTATGTAATCATTTAATTCAGAATTCATTTTCAATTCTTCATATTCAATATTTTCATCAATATCAACTAATTCGATCATCATGGATGCACGTTTATTAAATACATTCCATTTTTCTAGTCTTTTCATAAAATATGGATCATGTATCATTTTCATACAAAAATTATGATATTCATTAAACACTGTTGATCGTACTTTATTATATTTTTCACATAGACATGTATTTAATGCTATTTTAATATATTTTATTTCATTTTTTGTTAAAACATCAAATGTTCGAATATAGTAATCATATAATGCTGCTTCTTTTTTTAATATATCTAAAAAACCTATTTTTTTTATAGCAATTTTAGACCACATGGTATTACATAATCCTTGGTAATTTTGTATTAAATCTTCTTTGTCTTTGTATTCTTTTGATTCAATAATATGGTCTCTATGTTTATGATAATTTCCATAAGTAAACTCACATTTTCCATCTAAAAGAAATTTTATAAAATTTGGATAATATTTATCATAGTCATTTATGAAAATCAAATGACTGAAATCTTCTACATCCAAGAAATATTCTAACATTTTATTGAAAGAATTTGCAATATGATGGTTACTATTTTTTTGCCATATTATATTTTTATTGTAAGTATATTTTGATTGAATAGTTTTTATTTGTAAGTCTTTGTTATATATTAGTACCAGTTTCCAGTGTGGATATGACTGATCAAATAATCGTTGAATGGTAGATTCAACTAATGATATATTTTCTAATTTCATTACTAAAAGAACATATTGTGAAAATTCCATTTCTAATTAATATATATATAATGACAAAAGTTTTAATTTTCACAGACAGTCGCGGAGAACATAAAGCAACATTTAAAGATCAACACATATTTACAGAAAAAGTAACTTTAATGTTGAAAGACAATGGTTTTGACGTAGACAAAATGTGCTGCCCATTTTCATGGACATCAACATTGGATTTTATTGAAATTATTGAAAAAAAAATCATTGATGTTGATTCTTACGATAAAATAATATTATTTACAGGTGTAGTAGAATTTTCCCCTCGTCCATTATCAAATTTTGAAAAATGTTATCAACCTGAAAAATTTTCAGAAATCACATCTGAACGTTTAATTGATGTGAAACGAACAAATGGAAGAATCATTAACAACAAACAAGATTTTATGAGACAATTTATTCCATCTAAACTATTAGAAAGACATTTAGATACTACACATAACGTATATTATGACGGCGAAGATACACGAAGTTTAATTTCTTTAGATATAAATAAACAAGTGATTATACCTTATTTAAAAAAATTAGATTCAAAATTAATCTATATTAACTCCAATTCTATTGTACCAAATTGGGAGGGTAATTATATATTAAAAAATAAACTAGGTAGACCAAAAAATATTCATATTATAAGTGATTATTCAAAACAAATGCAAAACCAGTTTACAAATATGATAGATTTATTAGAATGGTCTGATGAAGAAATTAAAACATATACTGTCGATAATATGCACTTATCATATGAGGGTTCAGAATGGATTTTTAACAAATTAATTGAAATACTACAATTATCATAATTATATTTCAACATAATTATAAATATATATATTTACAATTATCAAAACGGTAATTTTTTTAGTGTTGCGTATTTATAAATATTACTATTTTGTTTAAATAGCACTAAATTTCCATTTGTCTCTTTGTGAAATGATTCTATTAATGGTAAGAATTGAGTAATATGTTCGCAATGTTCATGAATTGAATTTTTATTATTTGAATGATGAAAACAATTATAATATTTTGTATTATACTTTAATGCTGTTTTAGATATTATTTTCTGTTTTGGTTGGTTATGGTATAAATGAAACAATTTATAATCATAGATATACGTTTTTGTTTCATGATGTAATAAATGTATATCCATAAAACGATCTTCAAATCCATAACCATTTATTTCATTAAATCCGCCAATTAATTCTAATATATGTTTTTTTATTAAAACAATTCCTCCTGATACGGAAAAACACTTTTTATTTAAATTGTCATTTATATTCGATATAAAATTACTATAATTATCATCATTTATAGTTGTTTTTAACCATTCTTGTTTTTGTTCAGGTGTTGTATAAATAATATTCTTATAAGGTTTCACAACATCATATCCTTCTACTGTTTTATTATATATATTAGTTAATATATCATGGGGGACATATATATCAATATCTGAAAATACTATATTATCACTCCATGACAAATACTTATATAAATTACGACAATATCCAAGATTAAAATAACAGGACTTCATTTTGTCAACAAAAATGTAATTACAATTTAAATTTATGATTTTTTTATCCAATGCTTTCATATTTTCAATATTTGTCGTTTTTAACGAATCTAAATGTTGAATATTTATTTGATATTTATCATTTATAATAGAAAATGTAGATGCTATATTATTCCAATTTTCAAAATGACTTTTAGTAAATCCATTTATTGATAATGGATAATTAATAGATAGTTTATAATAATCTGATTTTTTTGTTGCTAATACAATATTATCATAATTCGATATATATGTCATTTCATTTCCATTTAAGTATATATAAAATAGTTCATTATTTTTCCATATGGTAATTATCATATTTTCTATATCATTATGCTCATATTCAAATACAATGATATTTTCAAATAAAATTTGTATATTACAACCAGAATATAATGTCAATTTATAATATAGTTTATCCATATATATTATTTGGATATATTTAAATATACCAATAATATATTATGACTGTTGACACGTCAAAAACATTATTCATTATGGGAAATGGTCCATCGTTGGGTGAAATAATGAACGATCCTAAAAAATTACAAGTATTGCGTAACAACCATACGTTTGGATTAAATGCGGCATATCGCGCTTATGAAAAATATAACTTTTATCCTACTTATTTTGGTTGTTTTGATTACGTAGTCAATGAGAGTCACATAGAAGCGTTTGAGAACCTTGTATTAGAAGACAACGCAATTCAACAATTTTTTTTTATTGGCAATGGAGAAGAAAAACAAAAATTGTATAAAAACGAAGTATACAATCACCAAAAATTCAAACAGTTTAATTTTATTCATATTGCTGTAAAGAACTATAAACAAATTTCTACATCATTCGATAAATATTATAATCCCGGGTCGTCGGGAGCAAACGCAATTCAAATTGGTATTATGTTAGGATATAAAAACATTGTTTTACTTGGTTGTGATTGTAATTATGTCGAAGAAGTGGATGGTGTAAAACATTATGATGAAAAAAAAACAAACCGTATTATGATGACGAAAGATTTAGACCATAATCCTAACTATTGGTTTGATGAGTATCAAAAAAAAGGCGATAAGTTTAATTTACCAAATACTGATAAATTTCAAATGGGATCATGGGAAAATATCCATAAATATTGTCCGGAAGATGTAACGATTTATAACGGATCAGCTGTATCTAAAATACCCTATTTTACAAAAATTGATTTTGATACATTATTATAATTAATACATAATTTTATTATATAATGAATAAAATTATTGATCAATACCCAAATTTAAAAAAAATTGCTAATTCAATACCTATACACAAACAATATGCTGCTATTGTTCAAAATAATTTAGAAGAAAAAGAACAATTTGTAAAAGAAATGAATGAATTCGCAATAAAAAACTATGAATCTATCTTTTCAGGGAAAAAAGTTGCGATTATTGGTCCATCACCATCAATATATAATGATAAAAATGGAGACGAGATAGAAGAAAAATATGACATTATTGTTCGTATTAATAAGCAATGGCACCATGATTCTTCATTATATACATATATTGGGAAACGTACGGACATATTGTATAATTGTATGAATTGTAGCGAAGAATGCGGCGGTATAATTGATATAAATTACGCGAAAGAACATAATTTAAAATTAATAGTTGACCCAATTATGTTCGGTTATAATATGAAAAATACGCGAGATCATATATTTCGCAACACAAAACGTCTGGATTGGTATGTGATGTTTCATTTAAACAATCAAGGTGTAATACCATTTGGAATGATTCGACCCGAAAAATATATGGAGTGGGACAAAAACGCAAATACACGTATTAATACGGGACTCTTAGCAATTTTAGATGTACTATCTAGTGACGCAGAAGAAGTGTATATTAAAGGATTTACTTTCTTTAAAGATGGGTATATTAGTCATTATAGAAATAAGATTGGCGGAAAAGAAACATCTGAAGAAAATAGCAATCAAGCAGCTCTTTCTTATATGGATAAATATAAAATTCACGATCAAGAAAAACAATGGAATTTTTTTAAACAATTTATTCAAAATGCTAAAATTAAATCCAAACTAAAAATGGATGAATCATTAACAAATATTATGGAACTAACTAGTTATTATTCATAAATAATAATGGTTTTAATGTAGCATATTTAATTCTATATTTTATATCTTCAAACAATTTTAAATTTCCATTATGCTCTCTATGAAATTCTTCTATTTTATCTAACCACATCGTTTTATGCTGACAACGATCATGTAAATCATGACATTTTCCATATAGTAAACAACTATAATATTTCTTATTGTATAATATCACCAATTTATTTTTTAAATGTTTATTAGGTTTGTGATATAAATGGAACATACTATGATTTAATTTACATATATTTATAGTAGGGTCGTTTAAAACATGCACGTCCATCATGCGATCTTCATAACCATAACCATTTAATTCATTATATCCTCCGATTTTTTCTAATATATGTTTTTTAAATAATATAATCCCACCACATAATGTGAAAAATTTTTTCTTAGGTATTAATGATAGAGCAAAATTTTTGTAATGTTCGTCATTATAACTATGATTTTTTAACCATTTTTTTTTCTCATTAGGTGTGGTGTAAATTAGACAATTATTGTATGGTTTTATCATATCAAATTTTTCAAGCGTTTTTATATACATTTCTTCGTATATATATCGTGGGGTTACTATATCAATATCAGAAAATACTATATTATTACTGAAACATGTATACTTGTATAAATTTCGCACATATCCAAGATTAAAAAACACTTTATTATGTGTTTTTACGTAAATATAATTACAATT
>Ga0257110_1000839_pt1 | contig 14446 bp, 20 predicted proteins | sample LP_taG_7_FD_190184 | JGI IMG/M metagenome (GOLD analysis project Ga0257110, IMG submission 190184) | Marine microbial communities from Northeast Subartic Pacific Ocean, Canada - LP_J_2015_P26_10m | ecosystem: Environmental > Aquatic > Marine > Oceanic | place: Canada: Northeast Subartic Pacific...
TGGTTAGTTAACGGTATGCCAGAAGTCAAAGTTGACAGAGGCGTTTATAATTTAACCAGCATGTTTGGTGGTAGCGTTGCAGAGGCACAGCCCATTGCACAATCCCAACAAGCTCCTTTGGCTGTGGTAGAAACCCAGGCTCCAAGGACTCTTGTTCAAGCTAAACTAGCTGTAGAAGTAGACGATCTTATCCCAGGAAAAGACGCTACATTCGTACCATTTGGTTTTTACAAGGACTTAAAAACAGTCCTTAGTACTAGCATGTTCTACCCAATATTCATATCAGGCCTAAGTGGCAATGGTAAGACTACAATGGTTGAACAGGTTTGTGCTAACTTAAAGCGTGAAGCGATAAGAGTAAATATCAGTATTGAAACCGACGAGGATGATTTAATCGGTGGAAATACTTTAGTTGACGGTAACGTCGTCTACCGAGAAGGGCCCGTCCTCACCGCGATGAAGCGGGGCGCTGTTCTTATTCTTGATGAAGTCGATAGGGGTTCAAACAAGTTGATGTGCTTACAAGCCATCCTTGAGGGGAAGCCTTATTTCAACAAGAAGACAGGCGAAACCGTAACTCCTGCTCCTGGATTTAACTTAGTGGCTACGGCCAATACTAAGGGTCGAGGTTCAGATGATGGCAAATTTATTTCTGCCAACATACTCGACGAGGCATTCCTTGAAAGGTTTGCAATCACAGTCGAGCAGGAGTACCCTACAATGGCTACCGAGAAAAAGATCGTGATCAAGAAGATGGAAAAGGTCAACAATGTTGACGAAGACTTCGCGACACACCTTGTTACTTGGAGTGATGTAATTCGTAAAACATATTACGAAGGTGCCATCGACGAGTTAATTAGTACTCGTAGATTGGAGCACATTGTTAACGCATTTGCGGTGTTTAAAGACAAGCAAAAGGCTGTTCAACTTTGTGTTAACAGGTTCGACGAAGACACCAAAGAGGCATTCATAGATTTGTATGCCAAGGTTGATCCTTCAGTAGAGTTAGCTGAAGCAGACGCAGAAACTGAACAGGAGATACATAGCGATGGCGAAGAATAAAACGCCAGAGTATAAGTTCAACGAGGGAGCTCTGATATCAGAGCTCCAATCGTATATAGACAATACATACTCTGGACATTACAGCAGAAACAAATTTCAATCCACAGAATTCATTAGTGATTGTGGACATGGAATTGGATTTACAATAGGAAACATTCTGAAATACGCACAACGATACGGTAGAAAGGGAGCCACAGAGGACCATAGAAAGGATCTTATGAAGGTTCTACACTACGGTATAATAGCACTCTCAGAACATGATAAAAATACCGTAAAGCATTATTTAGACGATTAAACTCTTATAAATAATGATATTACAGTTTAACTAAAGGAAAAACAATGGCATATACAGTAACAATGACATTCACAAGGCCAGATGAAGGCACTGCTTTGCCTACTTTACAGGCGATTAATTCTACTAATAAAACATCTTCTGATACAGTAATGGCAGATAATGGTGTGGTAAAAACTTATGACGTAGACGGTTTAGTAACTAAGGTTATCTATACTGCTGCTAATAAGAGTACATACACCACAGCCAAAGCACTTGCTGATGATGTATCAGATGAATCAACAGTTAGAGCCACATACAAGTCAACATGTGAAGCAGCTAATATTACTTGTTCAATAGTAGATTCAGACGGGGCTACAATCTCAAGTTTCTAAAACAACTAGGTTTATATTATGAATTTTGGTGAGAGAATAACTTACGAATTAGATAAACACGTCGCCGTTTTAACTATAAACGGTGTTGGTCCACTCAATTTAATAGACAGACCTTTTTACAAAGGTTACAACGACGCACTCGTTGAATTTAGAGAAGACGATTCTCGCTGTCTATTAATCAAATCAGGAAATCCTAACCACTTCTCAGCAGGCTTTGAGGTTGATACAATTATCAGAGGCTTAAAGGAAGGATACGGAAACACAATTACAGATAACGATATGGTTACACCAAAGCCTATAGTATCTGCTGTAAAAGGTTTCTGTATAGGTGAGGGTGTAGGGATTATGTTGGCAAGTGATTTTGTATTTGCAGACAAGTCCCTTAAGATATCCTGCCCAGAAACAAAACTAGGATTTAATGCAGTAACGATGCAGGTTAAATTCGCACAAAGAATAGGCCACAATAGAACAATGGAATTTATGATGGGCGATATTCATGATGCGAACTGGCTAGATAAGGTGGGGCTTTGTACTAAGATATGTGATGGAGATGCTGACGAACGAGCATTAGACTATGCACATAAGATTGCAAATGAAGTTGGACCTATAGCAATTCGAGGAACTAAAGGTGCCGTTTGGCATACAGTTAATTCTCATAAGGACGAGGCAATAGACTTTGCTCTTTGGGCTAAGGACTTATGTTTAGATTCAACTGATATAGAGGAAGGTGTTAAGGCGTTCATGGAAAAAAGACCGCCTGTATTTAAAAATGAGTGAACTAGATCAACCCTTAAGAAATTTGGCACTTAGAAATGGTGTAGTTTCCTTACAGGCTAAAGAAGGTTTAGAATACAAATGGATGTTACACGAATCACAGAGTTGGTTGTCCAGAGCTAAACAAAAACAAGGTGACGATTGGGAGTGGAGTAAGACAGACGCCCCAGATGTAAGTTATGTATTTGATGGCTTAGGATTTAGAAATAATAAATCTATTAAGGAAGTAAGTAAAGATCCTAGTTGGTGGTTGTTTGATTCTTCATGCTTTGGATTAGGTCCAGGCGTAAATTCAGAAAGAACTGTTCCTAGACTGTTAGAAAAATATACGGACAAACCTGTATATGATATGAGTATATATGGAGACAGGCCAGAGTTCATTTGTAATAATATTTTAGAGTTAGCAAAACGATGGATTAATCCTCCCAAGAGAGTGATACTTCATTTAGTAGAAAACCCTACAGGAACATTTAAATTAACCGATACAAATAAAATCTTGAATATAGATTACACAGGCTACAATATGAATCCTTCTAATAAAGACTTTACATTCTTTGAAAACTTCGAAGAGCAAAAGATCTCTGAGGGACATCATAGGATGTACTTTAAAACAATTATTAAAATGTGTGAAGTACTGGACCTTAATTTAACTTGGTTATATACAGGACTAATTGGAGATATATCTCCTGTTAATTATATGGAAGATCAAGATGTGATATTTCATAATTGTCCTGGAGCGTCGGTAGGCCATTACAACAATGATAATAACTTTAAGGATCGGGAAAGGATCTCAAAGGAGACTATTATAGAGCCTATGATAAAATGTAAACCTGCAGACGGTGTGTCTGTAGATCAAGTGGGTAGGGATTTGTTTCACCCAGGCCCAGAATCTCATAAAGTAATGGCACAAAAAATCTGCCAACACTTTTTAGAGACACGAAGAAACTTTTAATAATGGTCCTAGTGACTATTGACTTTTAGTATGTAAGAGCCTATAATACGGTTATAGGTTTAAAAATTGGAGTATAATATGAAACTTAGTAAAGACACTCTTGATGTTCTCAAGAATTTCGCAACTATTAATACGAACATTCTCGTTCGTGAAGGAAACTCGATCTCGACTATTAGTACAGGCAAAAACATTTTTGCTAAAGCTGATATTGCAGATCCATTTCCGAAAGAATTCGCAGTCTATGATTTGAATAGTCTGCTTTCACTTCTTACTGTAATGGAAGATACAGATGTTGGCTTTGGAGACGAAAGTCTTACAGTTAGCAAAGGTAAATCTGTCTTTGAATACTTTTATGCAGACCCTAACATTATTGTTAGCGCCCCTGACAAGAGTATCGAAGTAGATAACTTCTTTCAGTTTGACTTATCTAAGGATGACATTGACATGATAATGAAGGCAGCAGCTATTACAGCAGCTCCTATGTTAAGCGTAGTTGGTGATGGTTCTGAGGTAGTTATTACAGTAGGAGATCCTGCTACACCTAAGTCTAATTCATTTAGACAGGTAATAGGAACAACAGATAAAACATTTGATGCCAGACTGGCCGTGGAGAACTTTAAGGTTGTCCCTTCAGCGTATACAATTATATTGTCTGAGAAAAAGTTTATGTTCTTAGAGAGTAGTAAAGGTAACTTAAAATATTGGTTGGCGCTTGAGCGTTCATCCACAATAGGAGTATAACATGGGAGAAGATCAATTAGAAGTAACTATCCGTGAAGCACAGAATGGCTGGGTAGTTGAACTAAATCGTGAGGGTGAGACAATGGAATACATTTTCACTAGACCTAACCCTGCTATTAACTTAGTTAGAAAAGTAATGAAGGGTGAGGTAGATCCTTTTGGAGGTGACGATGAGTAGTTTGACACCAGTAGTTCCTGATTTTGTAGTTAAGAAAACAGTAATGACTACAACAGGAGAAAGACTGTGGGTAGAGATGACAAAGGAGAATCTGTTTAACGGCAAGCGTGTTGTTATTTTTGGTTTGCCTGGAGCTTATACACCTACATGTTCTACCCAACAACTGCCAGGATATGAACAAGCCTATTCTGAATTTAGAGATGCAGGCATTGACGACATTTATTGTGTTACAGTTAATGACTCCTTTATTTGTAATGAATGGAGCATAGATCAAGGATTGGTTAATGTAAAAGTTATTCCTGATGGTAGTGCAGAGTTCACAGTTAAAATGGGTATGGATGTTCGTAAGGACAATCTAGGATTTGGAATTAGATCCTGGAGATACGCAGCTATTATTGATGATGGACATGTAATACAAGAATTTGTGGAGCCAGGCTTCGCAGACAATTTTGAAGGCGACCCTTATGATATAAGTGCACCTGATAATGTTTTAGATAATGTAAAGGCGTATGGATGGCCTAGTAAGTATGAGACGGTGGGTAAGCACATAGACTTAGACTTCTCAGATACAACAGATGTCAAGGAGACTTTTTCCTAGACCTTTTTACCCTCGGAAAATGTGGCCAAGATTTTGGATCAAAAAAAGTTCGCCTAATTTGGAGATAATATGACGACAACACCTGAACAGTTTTTATGGGTAGAGAGATACAGACCCAGGTTAATACAAGATTGTGTATTACCAGAAAGTGTCAAGAAACAATTTGCACAGTTTATTAAGAAAGGTGAGATACCTAACCTATTACTGTCAGGTACTGCAGGTACTGGAAAAACAACTATTGCTCGCGCTTTATGTAATGAGCTAGGTTGTGATTACATCATTATTAATGGTAGTGATGAAGGTAGACAGATAGATACCCTCAGAACTAAAATTAGGCAATTTGCCTCAGCTGTTTCATTTGAGGGTAAGACAAAAGTCGTTATTCTTGATGAGGCAGACTACATGAATAGGGAGAGTGTACAACCAGCCCTTAGAGGGTTCATAGAAACATTCTCTGAGAACTGTAGGTTTATATTTACATGTAACTATGCTAACAAGCTAATAGAACCCTTACACAGCAGGACTACGGTTATAGACTTTAAACTAGCACCCTCAGATCGCCCTGTACTAGCTGCTAAGTTTATGGATAGAATGAAGTATATCCTTAATACAGAAGGTGTGGAGTACACGGAAAAGGTGCTCGCTCAGCTTCTAATGAAGCACTTTCCTGACTATAGAAGGGTGCTAAATGAGCTACAGAGGTACTCAGCAGGTGGTGTTATAGATGAGGGTATACTAAGTAACTTCCAGGAAGTAAATGCTAAGGCGCTTGTAGAGAGTCTTAGAGGTAAGGACTGGCGTAAGATGAGACAATGGGTGGCTAACAATGTAGACACAGACCCTCAGGCTATATTTCGTCAGATATATGATATCCTATTAGATGAGGTTAAGAGCCCTGCTCGCTTAGTACTTGATATTGCAGATTATCAATACAAAGCAGCTTTTGTGGCAGATCAAGAAATTAACTTAACTGCTTGTCTAACACAGATTATGGTTGATTCGGAATTTAAATAATGGCTAAAGACGCGTGGATTCAAATTAGAGTAGAAAAGGCTAAGAGAGAAGAAGTAAAAAAGGAAGCCGAGAAGAGGAAAATGTCTGTATCTCAACTAATGTTGGAGGGATACGAAACATTAAGAGAAGGTAAGTACATTGACTTTAAGTAAATTATGGAGACTGTGGGCAAAGTCCTTAGGTGATAAAGCCTCAGATAATAGCGTAGATGCAGATGCAGTAGCATTGATGAGAACATTGGTTGTTCTTGTTAATTTCTTTACATGTTTCTTTATCGTTGCAGGAGTATTAAGACATTGGTAGATTCAATATTAGAAGGTTTCGGCGAGGCAGTCGAAGATGTAAACGAACAGGATTTCCAAGAGAAACTTAAAAAGATATCTCCTTTTGATTACGCTAACAGCATTTATACAAAAGACAATATTATAGTAGATGAAAGGACAGAAAAAGAATACAATCCTTTTATGGTAAATCGTGCAATGGGTATGGGTAAAGATACTTGCATTGCAGCTAATGAAATGAATTCGAGACACCACTTAGATAATAAAATGCAGTATGATTTCCTTATGGATGTTGTAAGAGAAGGCAAACGATTTAATAAGTGGCTAAAGAATGACGAGGAAAACATAGAGGCAATTCAAAAGTTTTTTGGATATTCTTTAATTAAAGCAAAACAGACCCTTAGTCTGTTAAATGATACACAAATAGATCTCATAAAAATACATTTGAACACTTCTAAAGGTGGAAAAGTATAAATACCTGTATAACTTAATTATTATTTAAGACATAAACAGGCATTGAGAATGAGTGATCAAGAGAATTACTTTAACATAGACTATCCAGGGTATACACCTCTAGAAGTAACCTTAAACGACCCAGAAGACTTTCTGAAGGTTAGGGAAACATTGTCTCGAATTGGAGTAGCATCGAAAAAGGACCAAATCCTTTATCAATCTTGCCATATATTACACAAGAAAGGTAGATACTTTATAACACATTTTAAAGAACTATTTGCACTTGATGGCAAGGAAGCTGACTTCCAAGATAACGATTTACAACGCAGAAATACTATTGCCAAACTCCTATCAGATTGGGGCTTGGTAAAATTATTAAGCGAAGTAGATGATTTAGCTCCGTTGAGCCAGATCAAAATTATATCGTTTAAAGAGAAAGGTGAGTGGGATTTAATCCCCAAATACAATATTGGAAAAAAAGTTAAATAAAAACCAGATAGAAGCCCTTCAGCTAATAAAAACAGAACAGGATAATGTTGGACCGGGGTTCTGCGTGCTAAAATGGTACCACCAAGAAATGCACTTAGGGACAGGAAGAGCGCACTCCTGTTATCATTGTCCTACACACTTAATTCCTTTAGATTCAGATTTACACAATACCCCACACAAGATCAAACAAAGAGAAACAATGCTTGAGGGTGGCAAGCCTAAAGAATGTACTTATTGTTGGGACGTCGAGGACTTAGGTTTAATTTCAGATAGACAAACTCTTGCAGTACAATTTTTTAAACATAATCGCGACATAGTAGATGAAGCAAAGAAGTCAGGAACAAGATATGTTTATCCTAAATATTTAGAAATATCATTTACTAATAAATGCCAAATGGCATGTAGTTATTGTGGACCTGTATTCAGTACAACTTGGGAAAAGGAAATACAAGAGCATGGTCCTTATAAGTTATCTACAGATTACAATATAATCCATACACCTCAAATAGAGGACTCACCCTATATTAAAAAGTTCTGGAAATGGTTTCCAAAGGCGTATGAGCATTTATTTGTGCTTAGAGTTACAGGTGGTGAGCCTTTATTAGATAAGAACACATATAAGTTACTCCAATATGTAAAAGATCACCCTAAAGAAGGCCTAACATTTCATTGTAATTCTAATCTTATGGTTACAGAAAACAGAGTAAAGAAGTATATTGAATTAGTAAAAGATATACCTGATGCTAAACTATATGTCAGTATAGATTCATGGGGTAAGCAAGCAGAGTATATTAGACACGGATTAGATATAAATCATTTTGAAAACAACTTACACAAGGTATTAGGTAATGGAGTACAAGTAGGAATAATGAATACATTTAATTTTTTATCCATTCCAAATACACACGAGTTCATATATAAAATGGCAGAACTTAAAAATACTTATGGTGATCTAATTACTGTAGATATGCCTTTTATGACAGAACCATCTCACCTTTCAGCACAAATCTTAGACGACTCTCATATAAGTATAATGGAGAAGGATTTAAAAACTATGGAAACATATCCTCAGTTTACAACAGGTGAGATAGAGAAATTTAGAAAAACTGTAGGCTGGATAAAGGCAAATAGATTTAAAGATTTAGAACTGTTAAAACACAGACGAGATTTTTGGCATTTTTTATATGAACATGATAAAAGAAGAGGCACAAATTTTGAAGATGCCTTTCCTAATTTAGGATTTGAAAATGAAACATGAGATGGGTGAAAGTAAATTATATTCAATTAATAATCCGTTATTAATGACAATAGATGATTTCTTACCAGAAGAAATAGTAGACTTATTAGCATCAGATATTGAAGAGCATTGCATATTTAAAGAAGCCTCTGTATCTACAGATGATGGTGTAGGTGAAAAATCTAATAAAAGAAATAATGAAACATCTAGTCTTCATTATCTACAATCCGAAGGAGCTAGAATATTTTTAGACGCAGCCTCAGCTTCGTTAAGATTAAATCCATCTCAAGCAGAACCAATATCAGTTATTAAATATAAAAAAGGTCAACAATTTGAACCTCATTTAGATGCCTTTGGACCTGAAAAAATAGACTCCTATTCTCCTCAAGCAGGCAATAGAATAGCAACAGCAATATTATATTTAAATGATGTACAGCATGGAGGAGAAACAGATTTTCCTAATATGAACATTACAATACCAGCCAAGAAAGGAAGAGTAGTATTATTTTCCAATTGCCACATGGGCACAACCCAGCCTCTTGACTTATCAATGCACGCAGGAATGCCAGTTATTCGAGGAGAAAAAACAGCAGTTAACTTGTGGTTTAGATCGGGGATTTACGATAATAATATGTACCAAAAATGGTTAGAACAGCAGCAGAGTGTATAAATAGTAATGATACGCCGATAGGGTATCATATTTTAATCTTGCTAACTAATAGGAGAAAACAATGGTAAGCATAAACACGACAAATTGGAACGATTTCGTTTCAGCATTCCCACAAATAGAAAGTAGACTAATAGGATTTGATAGAGTCTTTGACGCAGTTCAAAGAGTCAATACCGCAGAGTCTAACTTCCCACCTTATAATATTAAGAAAATAGACGATGAGAATTATGAAATTCAAATCGCTCTTGCAGGCTTCTCAAAGTCTGAACTTGGTATTACTGTGGAAGACGGTAATCTAATCGTCAAAGGTGAACAAGCAGAGACCTCTAAAACAGAATATTTGCACAAAGGAATTGCAGAACGCAATTTCACAAGAACATGGTCTTTAGCAGAATCTGTTAAAGTGTCAGGTTCTGAATTGAAGGACGGTGTGTTAACAATTAATTTGGTAAACAAAATTCCAGATGAATTGAAACCTCAGTCTATTAAAATTAAATAATTATAACAGGAGATAAGGAGTATGGCAACTAACATACAAATCGTAAAACTTACAACAGGTGAAGACTTGATTGGTGATTTAGAAGAACTAGAGATTGAGAGCAGAGCTTTTTTAAAAATAAATAAACCTGCCCTCATAATGATAATGCCTAAACCTGGGAGTGATACAGATTTTACAGTAGGGCTTGCTCCTTACGCTCCATTTGCAAAAGATCATACAGTACCAATCTTTCCAAATCATGTAGTATCAATATATGATCCCGGCCCAGAGATGCTAAAAACATACAACGACAAGTTCGGTGAAAAATCAGCGATATTACAACCAGACTTTATAAATAAAAAAGTCTTAAATGAAACAATTAAAGGAAAGTAAATGTACGAATATAGAGTAAAAATCGTTAAGGTTGTAGATGGAGATACAGTAGATGTGGATATCGACTTGGGCTTCGGTGTGTGGCTCAAAAAACAGAGAGTTAGGTTATACGGCATTGACACCCCGGAAAGTAGAACCCGTGACCTCGTTGAGAAAAGATTCGGAAAAATGGCGGGAGCACATCTTAAAACAAGATTGTCCAAAGGGGCTATACTCGGAACAAGGCTTGATTCAAAAGGAAAATACGGCAGGATACTTGGTGAATTTTTTGTGTTAGATGGAGACGAGAAAGTTAACATCAACGAAGAACTAATAGCACTACATTTAGCAGTGGCTTATCACGGCCAGTCCAAAGAAGATATTGAAGAGGCACATTTGGTTAATCGTACCTTTTTTGAAGATTAGTTCTTTACACTAGGTTCCAAAGAGCCTATAATGTGTATATTATGTTTAAGGTGTTGTTATGAATTTTTATACTTATGCGAGACATTACGGAAATGATATACTTTTCCGCGGTGTAAAAGATGGTAAGCGTATTGCTGAAAGACGTGAATTTCAGCCTACTTTGTTTCACAAGACACAAGAACCCACAAAATACAAATCTATTTTCGGGGAACCTGTAGCCCCTATTAAATTTGAGAACAACAAAGCAGCTACAGAACATTTCAACATGTACAAAGATGTAGAAAATTATCCTATCTTTGGACAAAACTATTACGCATACCAATATATCACCGAGAACTTTCCTGGTGAGGTAAAGTGGGATGCTAATGAAATGGCAATCTATTCTATTGATATTGAAACAACATCAGAAGGTGGATTTCCTAATGTAGACTCTCCTAGTGAGAAAGTTCTAGTTATTAGTCTTCAAAACAACAACACCAAGAAAATAACAACTTTTGGCTTAGGAGAGTTTACGTCTACTAAAGAGACAAGCCATTTAGATATTGACTACTTTGGTTTTGATACAGAAGAACAATTACTAGATACATTTTTAACTTGGTGGCAGGATAATTGTCCTGATATTATTACAGGTTGGAATAGTAACTTGTTTGACATGCCCTATTTAATTACAAGAGTTCAAAGAATACTGGGTGAGAACGAACACAAAAGATTCTCTCCTTTTAAATTAATTAACAAGCGTCCTATTAGGTTTGCTAATCGTGAGATGACAGCATTTGAGATTACAGGTGTTGCACAATTAGACTATTTAGACTTATATAAGAAGTTTACTTATGTTACTCGTGAGTCCTACAAATTAGACTTTATTGCAGAAACAGAATTAGGTAAGAATAAACTAGAGTCTGGGTTTGAGACATTTAAAGAGTTTTATGACGGAGATTGGAATAGGTTTGTAGAATATAATATTATTGATACAGTTATTGTCGACGAACTAGAAGACAAGATGAAACTTATTGAACTTGCTATTACAATGGCCTATGACGCTAAGTGTAATTATAATGATGTATTCTCAGCTGTTAGAACCTGGGATAGTTTATTATATAATCATCTATGGGAAAAGGACATTGTTATTCACCAGGGTGGTGGTAGAAAGGATAGACAAATTGAAGGTGCCTTTGTACAAGAACCTGTTCCTGGCAGATATGATTGGGTAGCTAGTTTCGATGCTACAAGTCTGTATCCTAGTATTCTAATGCAACACAATATGAGTCCTGAGACTATTGTTCCTGGATTTAAATATGATGTAAGTGTTAACGATCAACTAGACAGATATCAGTTGGACAAGTTAAAGGAAAAGAACTATACTATGGCAGGCAATGGTTCCTGTTATACAAGAGAAAAGAAAGGCCTGTTCCCTGAAATTGTACAAAAGTTTTTTAATGATAGATTAAAATATAAGAAATTAATGCAGAAGGCACAGAAAGACTTTCAAGAAACAGGTGCCCTACATCACAAGAACGAGATAAGTAAATATAATAATTTTCAGATGGCTCGTAAGATCCAATTAAACAGTTTATATGGTGCCCTGGCTAATCAGTACTTTAGATTCTATGATGATAGAATTGCAGAAGGTATAACAATGTCAGGACAATTAATTATCCGTGATACTGCTAAGGCTCTGGACAGTTACATGAACAAAGTATGTGGCACAGAAAATGAGATGTATTCCTTTTATAGTGATACTGACTCTTGTTATGTTACATGCCAGGCAATGGTAGAAAACTTTTTTCCTGACAAAGACAAGGACAAGATTGTTGGTTTGTTAGATAAAATAGGCACAGATAAAATAGAACCTGCTATTGCACAGGCAATGACAAAGTTAGCTAATTATACTAATGCCTTTGAACATAAGATAGACTTTAAACGTGAGGTTATCGCAGATAAAGGTGTGTTTGTAGCTAAGAAAAGATACGCCTTAAACGTATTAGATGATGAAGGACTAAGACTAACAGAACCTAAGTTAAAAGTTATGGGTTTAGAAATTGTACGATCCTCAACTCCTGCTCCTATCCGAGATAGTTTAAAGGAGGCTGTTCGTCTTATTCTTACAAGTGATGAAGAAAGCCTACAAAGTTTTATTGCAGAGGCACAGAAAACATTTAATACATTAACAGCAGAAGCTATTGCCTTCCCTCGAGGTTGTAACAATCTTAAGAAATATACGTCTACAGCAGATGTATATCAGAAAGGCACACCTATACATGTTCGAGGTTCATTACTGTATAATAAGCTCTTAAAAGACAATAGTTTGCACCTAAAGTATGAGAAAATACAAGAAGGTGATAAGATAAAGTTCCTTTATTTAAAGGAGCCTAATAGTTTACATGAGAACACAATAGCTTTTATTACTAAGCTCCCTAAGGAGTTTGACATAACAAAGTATGTAGACTATGATTTAATTTTCCAAAAGGCATTTATTGATCCTTTGGAAAACATTTTAAAACCCTTGGGGTGGAACACAGAACCTCAAGCAACATTGGAGGATTTATTTTCATGATAATAAACGGACATTTTATAGTAAGTATTTTTAAAAGTATAATTAGAATCGGAGCAGGAGCTTTCCTAATAGGAGGCGATGTAGTAATGGCCGGTGGATTATTAATAGCAGCAGAACTCCTAGGAGTATTAGAGGAGATGGTATGAAGCAGAAAGGAATAGGCTACAGACGACAAGGAGCTTTAGAAAGACTTAAAGCTTCCAAATTTACACCCAAGCTTGACAAAAAAGGAAAAGAGCGAAGTGAAAAGAACTGGACATCGAAGAAAGAAGAACAAATCGAGATCTTGGAATCAAGAGTTCGAGGGTCACAAGGTTAAGTTTCAAGAAAAGAAACTTTTGGATCAACAAAAAGAGATAGACGAACAATGGAAAAGAATACAAAAATTGCAGTCATCGGATACGGATTCGTAGGTAAAGCTACATATTATTTTTTAACTGAAAAACTATATGGCGAACTTTCAGACGTTTATATACATGATCCTGATTTAGGCCACAAGATATATAATTGGAATGAAATTGATTATGCTTTTATTTGTGTTCCAACTAACCTAAAGCAAGGAAAATTAGACACAAGTATTATAGATAAAATACTATCAGAACTTTATGTAGGCGTACAACCTGTTATTAGAAGTACAATAGGTCCTGATCAATGTTTAGCTTATGCCAATAGAGGAATAATTATAATGCCAGAGTTTTTAAGAGAAAAACATTGGAAGGAAGATATAGACGATCCTAACATTGATATTTTAATTGGTGGTTATAATTGTGATGAATTTGTTGATCTAATGTCGTGTGGTAATAAATTTGTAAAACAGGTTACACCAACCGAGGCGAGTGCAATAAAAATGTTTAGAAACGCTGCACTGGCTGTTAAGGTAGGTTTAGCAAATGACTTTAAAAATATATGTGAAGTACAGGACATAGACTATAAAGTTATAAGAGAGTTTCTAGAGAATGATGAAAACCTAGGAGGAACCCATTGGGCTGTTCCAGGTCCAGACCAAAAGGAAGGTTTTGGTGGTACATGTCTGCCTAAGGACTTGACTCATGCTTCTTCCTTACTGTATAATACATATAATATAATGAATACAGCCCTAGAGGCTAACAAGAAGAGGAGAGACGATGAGTAACTTATTAGATAAATTACAAAAAAATTCCACAATTAGAGAAACAGACATATTGACTGACTCTAAGTTCTTTAATGATAAGGACTTGATACAGACTAATGTTCCAGCAGTAAATGTTGCTTTGAGTGGTAAACTAGATGGTGGACTTACACCTGGACTTACAGTATTTGCAGGTCCTAGTAAACATTTTAAAACAGCATTTGCTATGTTGTTAATTAAAGCACACCAGGTTAAATATCCTGAAGGCGTTGTTTTATTTTATGATAGTGAGTTTGGTGCACCTAAGTCTTACTTTGAAACATTTGATATAGATACAAGCAAAATTGTACATACTCCTATTGCAGATATTGAACAACTTAAACATGACATTAT
>Ga0257110_1000845_pt1 | contig 14404 bp, 17 predicted proteins | sample LP_taG_7_FD_190184 | JGI IMG/M metagenome (GOLD analysis project Ga0257110, IMG submission 190184) | Marine microbial communities from Northeast Subartic Pacific Ocean, Canada - LP_J_2015_P26_10m | ecosystem: Environmental > Aquatic > Marine > Oceanic | place: Canada: Northeast Subartic Pacific...
GGGAATAAATTATCTCAAATGATAAGTAACCATCTACTAAGAACTTTCTAAAAAAGTACCAAGCTGATTGTTCACCATTAAATCCAAAGTAGTGATAGATTTGTCTAAAGTATTTGTTAAGGTCTTTTTGTACATCATCTGATACATCAAGTCCTGCTATATCTGGTTGAGCAAAGAAGTTTTTATCATCATATACTATTGCTTCATCACAAAGTATATCTAGTATATCTTCAATTTCATCATTCTGTGCAAACCTTCTAAGTTCGTCTCTTTTTCCTGGGTAATCAGTATCAAAGAACGGTACGTTCTTTTTCATGTTTATATCTCCCATGGATAGTGCAGCAAATGCACCATAAATATCATCGTTGTCTAATCCGAACGGGTTCATCTCTTTGTAACCGAACTGATCTTCCATTGGACCAATTGCTTGAGATTGTCTAAGCACCATGTCATCATAGCGCATACCAAAAGAACTTAGCGTTTTCAAAGCGTTTGAAAGGCTAAATGGTCTTGTGTTTGAACTAAGCGGTCCGTTTCGTTTGTCAGTAAATCCTGCCATAATATAGTATTATTTCTGTTTTATATATCTCATTTATTTAGATGGTTTCTGAAGGCTGCCCTTATCTGTCCAACTGATGAGCCATTGAGCTCTAAAAAGTCACACAGAGCTATTCTTGCCCAGTTTTCGTATGACACTACAACTTGCTGAGATTTACGAGTTGTGGCATACTGTCTAATTGCAAAATCAAAGCCATATCTCTTTAGGAATGTTTTAGCTCCTTGGTATGATAATGATAATGGTCCTTGTGCTCTAGCGTTCTCCATTTTTGAACCTCTATTCTGTCCTTGTATATAGCCTTTATATTGCTCATAGATGAAATCTAAGAGGTCTTGCTTTACAGGGACTGGTAACATATTAAGATTAATACCCATGTCATTACCTGTATCTGAGCGGTTCAGCGCCAATACTACTGGATTGCTATCCCACCATTCTGCGGCAATTGGGTTTTCATATCTGAACACATATATCTTACCTTGTTGGAATGGACCTGCTGATCTAGCTACTGATTTTTCTCTAACAGCTTTTCTAGAAGTGTCAAACCAATCTTCTGCTGCAGCGATTGCTTTTGCCATTCCGCCAGCTTCTTTAGATAATTCTCCTATTTGTTTTTTAACTTGTCCCATTATTTAAGTGTCTTTTCAGTTAAGACTATGAATCGCCAACCTCGGTTTTCACACCAAGCATTTGCATAAGCATATTTATCACGATTTTTAATATAGGCTTCGGCTAAGAATTTATAGGAATTAAGTGCCTTCTTAGATTTAGTCTTAGGCGGGAGTGGTTTTTTAATCTGTGCCTCTGGTTTAATTTCAACCAGCCATTCCACCGGACCTTCGTCATTTTCACCTGCAGTTTTCATATAGAAGTCTGGATAGTACTTATGTTCTTTACCATCTTTTGACCATTTATACTTAATAGTTACAGGTTCACTTGACCATTTTAATACGCTTTCTTTATTATCACACATAATACAGAACTTTCTTTCCCATGAGGAACGATAAATGATCGGTGTTGGACCGATATACTTATCTGGATTTAATGGGTTGTAATACCCTTGTACAAATCCTGAGTTACCACTAGGTTTTAAGTTCTTTATTGACATTAAATATTAAACATTCCAGATTCGCCATCACCACCTTTAGTGTTGATACGATCCATTGACATTGTATTTTTATATTTAGTAGGGTGAATTTTATTCCAGCCTTTAGCGTAACCTCTTTTTGCAATCTCCGTAAAGTATGCAAATGCGTTAGTATATTTAGGGTTGAAGTTTCTCCAGTACTTAAGAAGGTCTAATATTGCAAATTGCATACAGTCGTTCTTATCGTCTATATTTAGATAAACTAGTTTTCTAATTGCTCTTTCTGCGATTAGTATCAACATCTTCTCAGCGTCCTTTGTTAGCTTATCATCTTCTAAAGACTGTACAATCTGATTGTATAGGTCTTTGTTATTTAAGTAATTCTTTTTTCTTGGCACAGTGTGTGTTTAATTAGATTACTAGTTATACTAAAAAAAGCCCATTTGTTTCGAATGAGCTTTTTCTTAATAGATCGTGATGTGTATTGAGTAGTATCTTCTTAAGAAGGAACTTCAATTTTGTACTTTTCTATTCTGTATGGTTTGCTATCAACAAATACAGTTAGAATATCGTTCTTACCAGCTTGTGTATATTCTACAGCATCCACTTTAATTGAAGAGGCTTCTTCAAGTCCCTCAACATCTGTTTTTAATGTAGCATCAATGTAACCATCTTCGATAGTTAATACATCTTCTTCTAAGGCTTCTATTACTTGATTTACTTTAGTAATTTCAGATCCTATTAATTTATCAGCAGCTTTAATATCTGGAAGGTTTCTATCAGCTTCTGCTAATCTACCTTTTTGGTCATATAAGAATGATAACATTTCTTTGTAAAGAGCTTTAGTTTCTAATTTCTTAGATTCTAATATTGCATTAGATTCTAAAAGATCTTGAAATTGCTCAGTAATATCTACGCCAGTTTCTTTCTTTGTATATTCAATTGCTGATCCTGTTAGCATTTTTTCAAAGCTAGCTAATTTAGTAGATTCGTTTGCTCTGAATACAAATGCATTTTTTTCAGCTCTCATTGTTACAACAGTAACATCACCTTTCTTAGATTCTGTAATAAAATCTAATACTTTATATGAGTTATAGTTTTCACATGCTAATTGAAATGCTTCGATTAATTTTTTATCTGCATATTTAATATATGCTGATGCAAAGAATACTTCAGATAGTTTATCTTCAGAACCAATTGGCATTTCGATATTACCTGCTTTATATAAGTTCTTATTTGCATCGTATGAGAATCTTACTGTTAAGCTACTAGCTTTCGCTTCGTTTATTGCAGCTTTAGTAGTTTTAATTTCCTTATTAGCTTCTGTTAAGGCTCCGGATTTTTCACCTGTACCGTAAGAAGTTCTAAGTTCTTTTGCAGTTTTTTCTAAGAATGATAACTTTTCAGTTAAAGCTAAATAGCTATCAAAGTTTTCTACTGAACCTTCTTGTATTTTAGTTACTGGTGATTTAGCATTGTAATCATAGTAAAAAGAGATACCAGATTCGTTAATATCGAATATTTTCCCTGCTGCTACTAAAGTTCTAAATGTCTCATTAGTTTCAGCTACAGTTTCGATATGACTTCCTGTGATTTTGAAATCTCCACCTGCGGCATGGAAAATATATCCTTGCCCTTCTTCTAAGATAGGTGACTTAATTCCTTTGTTAAATGTATTTGTCATTTTGAAATTTTTATGTTTTCTTATTGTATATATCTATCAAATTATTGATCTAGTTTATCTCCGAACGGTGTCTGCTTTGCTTTTACCTCGTAATTGTCTCCAAGTAGCGCACTATCTGGAGTTCCCATACCAGGTACGGTTAGATTACTATTACCAATACCGAACATTCTATTAGATTGTTTTCTACGTCTAGTAAGTCGTTTAATTTGAGATTCTGTTGTTAATTGAGTACCTAATGTTGCTGAAATAACTGAGTCAGTTACATCTACCCCACCTTCTGTTTTAATCCATTGTTCTCCATTAGCTTCCCATTTAGCTGGCTCATAAGTATCGTAATATACTTGTGGATGTACTGTAGGATCTAAGAATCCATTAGGATCTACATAGTCTCCAACAATAGCATTAGCATAAGCAGTTCTAGTGAATTTTCTATAAACATCTTCTTCAAAGTCGAATGATGGTATAAATGCATTAATCTCTAATGAGAAACTAACTTTATGGTTTTGTTTATCATCAAATGAATATTCAACAGGTCTATCTTGTGTATAATCATCTGGCATCATATACTCAGATGTAATTCTGTAAGTTCCCTCTTCTAAATGTCCAGCATCTACATGGTAAAAATTAGCCTTGTACATTTTCTTTACAATAGATTCGGTAACTTTAAATAGGTCTAATTGACTTGATACTAATATTTCAACATCAACTCCTATTATACATGGGATCATTTCGAATTCAGCGACATAACCTTCCATTAAGCCATCTTCGTTCATCATCATATAATGACCCATGTTTCTTTTATTAACTAGCTTTGATGGATCTACTGCGAATGAAGTTAGGTTTACAATACCTCTTGGTACTTTATCGTAATTACCATCTGCAAAATCTCCATTAGGATCACATGATTCTCCATTGACGCTAGAGAATAAGAAGCTATCTTTCATAAAGTTTTCATCTCCAGATACTGCATAAAAGAAAGGTACATCTATTTCTGCCCTTTCATCATTACTAATCTGTCTATAAAAGCTTAATTTATCATTAAGGTCTGCTAATAGACCAACAATGACATGTCTGATAACTGAATCGTCTTTATTAAATTTTAAATTGTATGTAGCCATATATTATATATCATCTTTTCTGATCAAACAAAAATGGCCAATATTTCTATTGGCCATCCTTAGTTAATTAAATTGAATTAGAGTAGATTATTCTCCTCCGCCTTCTTCACCGCCACCTTCTATTGGCTTTTCTCCTCCACCGTCAGGTATTGTTGCTTGAGTTGCTGGAGTTGCTCGGGTTGTAGCAGATGTTGCAAAGGTTGGATCACCTCCACCTTCTCCAGGTTCATCTCTTGGGCCTTCTCCATCTACAACAGTGGTTGCTGCTGTTGCTTCTGTTGCTTGGGTTGTAGCAGATGTTGCAGGAGTTGGGCTTTCACCTTCTGCGACATAGTTTGTCCATGCGGATTCTGCTACATTATTAAAATAGTTAGCTGCTTGAGTAGTACTAGTAAAATTTTCACTAGGAACTAAATCTTGAGATACTCCTAAAAAATCTGCATCAGAACATCCTATGAAAGATATTTTTCTACCTGCACCATTGTATTGATAATTTACTACTGCGTCTCCTGGCTCATATCCTGCAGTATCAATAGTACCTTCGGTAGTAAGATCACCTGAAGAATCATCGTTTATTGCAGGTTTAGTATAAGCAATAATATTGTCAAACCGATTTTCGTCTGGTCCCATATTCCATTGAACTCCTTCTGTAGAAGGTGTTCCTCCGTTAAATCCCGGTGCTGTGGATGAATTTTGTACTAACAATATACCATGGTCGGTATAGCCTGTTAGGTTTAATGCTGAAGCGTCGTTTTTAACTCCAAATTGTCTTACTGATATTGGCATAATATTCTTTGTATATTTTTAATTCTTTTATTATATATCCTTGTTAATCTATGTTTTCGATAGTAAACTTAGAAAAGCCATTCTCTCTATATATTTGTATCTTCTTATCAAATATCTCATGTGGTAATACCGAGTGATTAATTACAAATGTATTTATTTCATGTTCTTTAATTACTTGATTTAAAATCTTTAATATATTGTAAACACCATCATGATCTACTGAAGATAATAACTCATCCAAGAACAAAAGGTTTAATTGTGGGAATCTTAACTTTAAGATCTTAATGATTGCGATAATAACAATAAAGTCTGCTTTCTTACGCTCACCAGTTGAAAGTGTCATTGGATTAATATCTTCACCTAGGTGATTAATAATACAATTAAACTTCTCATCAAATCTAATATGGAATTGCAAGTGCATCGTTTGAGTCATTGCAGCTATATTAGTATTAAGTCCTGGTAGGATAGTTTTAACTGCAAGATTCTTTACTCCATCTTCACCTAAGATATTTTCTACAATTTCCATAAAATTATAGTCTGCATTTAAGGTATCTTTACTTGTAGATTTAGCAGCCTCTTTTTCTTCAAATTCTGTAATAAGATTTCTTAAGTGGTCAAAGTCTGAACCTTCTGGAGTATCTTTTAATTTAACGAGTTCTCCTTTAAGTCCTCGCATTGTTACTTTGTTATCTGAGATCTGACCCTCTAGTTCTAGCTTAGTCTCTCTTGCTGTAATTACCTTTTCTTGTAATTCATCCATCTCAGCCTTAATTGATTTAATCTGATCTGTACTCGATTCTATCTTATCTGCAAATTCTACTTTCTGAGTTTTGTGCCAATCTGAAGTTAACTTAGTTTCACATGTCGGGCAATGGCCGCTCTCATATAACTTTAACTTCTTATTTAGATAATCAATCTCTCTTTTAATATCTCCAGCTTCTGTACGCTTCTCGTTATATTGAGTATTAAAGGTATTCATTGCGCCTTCCTCGCTCTTACGATTAGATTCAATATCTAATACTACTTCGTGTAGAGCTACTAATTCATCTTTTAATTCTTGAATCTTAGATTTATTTACAGTCTTAGATTCTTCTAATAGTGTATTTAGTTTACCCCTAACAGATCCAATTGAATTCATTATCTCATTTAACTCAGCATCAAAAGCGTCAATATCAAATTTAATATCTCTACGTTCATCTTTGATTTGCCTTTGCATATCATTAAGAATAGAGAAGCCAAACATTCTATCAATAATTTGTTTCTTATCCGAATTAGACATGGTTAAGAAAGATTTAAAATCATTTACTGATAAGATAATTATATTTTTAAATACATGGTATGGAATACCGAATACCTCTTCTTCTAAATAATCTTGTACAGACTTTTTACCTGCTTTATCAAATTCAACTCCATTAATTAATACAGAAAACTTATTAGGCATTAAGCCTCTTTCAATTTCAATCTTCATAGTACCACACATAAGACCAATCTTAACATGTAGTTCTTTATTAATTCTATTTGGTAGATCTGATAATTTTACACCTTCAACTTTACCATACAAAGCATAGATAATAGCATTAGCAATAGTAGTTTTACCATCACCGTTTTTACCTAGAGTTAAAAATAACTCAGAGGTGTCTTCTTTAAATTCTATTCTCTGTTTTTGATTTCCGTAGGAAGCAAAATTCTTAAATTCAATATAGTCTATTCTCATTTATTGATCTGTGTCGTAATTGTATGCTTGTTGAGTATACAATTGTTTTAACTTGCTCTTTAGTCTTATCGTTAAATCATCATCTTGTTTCATACTATCTACATACATATTACATAAATTAAGAATATTGTAATTTTTATACATCTCCTCAATTTCATTAATGTCATAAAAGTCTTTATCGATATATGAATCTTCTTCGTAAATATTTGGTTCTAACTTTCTAGAAATATTTTGAATTTCATTAACCAACTGGCTCAATGCATTGGTTGTAGCGATCTGCGATGGAACGAATAGATCTACAAAGTTATTTTCTATTTGCTTCTTAAATTGACCAAGAGGCATATCATATAGCGCTTTAATATTATACCTTAAGAATTTAGGAGAGTCATTATTCTCAAAGAATGTCTCTTCCATTGTTTCTAGATCTACAATATCGAAACCTTTTGGATTATCTCTATCTGATCTAGTCAATTGATACGGAACTCCTACCATTAATAATTTACCACGTTCTTGTCTAAAGTGAATATGTCCTGAATAAACCCTCATGTATCTGTCATAGATATTAGAATCTGTTCCATGTTCATTTTTAACTTTAGCATTAAGGTAAATACCTCTAACTTCTGAGTGGCAATATACAATATCTGCTTGTGGATATTCTGCTAAGGTTTCAGTTTCATGAGCAGCATCTCTTCTCCATGGCATTAGTAAAATGTTTTTACCAGACCAGTTTAATAACTCAGGCTCTTTGTAAACCTGTACATTAGGAATCCATTTTAAACTATCAATCGAAGATATGTCATTTGATTTCTTAGCCCAAATATCGTGGTTACCACATATTACATAACATGGTAGAATCTGTCCTAATCTTTCAAATAAATTTACTGCGTAACTTAGGACTTTAATATTAATAGATTGTCTATTATCAAAAGTATCTCCTACTTGTACTAAGACATCACCGGGTTTAACATCCCTCTTTAAGATAGGGATAAATGTATTTTCGAAAAAGTCTTTTTGAATATCCAGCCACTCGACTGAATTTGCTCTTACACCAAAGTGCAAGTCTCCAAGGATCCAAACTCTTTTGGCGCCTTGTTTAATTACCTTGGGTTCAATCATTTAAAATAATCTTTTAATGTTCTTCTTTTCTAAAATACCTGTTTTGTTATCTAGCTCTTGAATAAGATCTTCCTTATATACATTAGAAAGTGAGCTATAAAATTTTGCTGGTTTAATGTCGAAATATACACATAGTTCACTAAATAAATCTATGTTTGACCATTTAGGCCCTATCTCATCAATAATAAATCCATACACATCGTTAATGTCATTCTTTTTAAGTTTATTACATCTACCTAAATCATCAATCTCATTAAATACTTTAAACCTAGAAATAGTAATTAATTCATGGATCTTCCTAGCGATCATCTCAAAGTGTATTTTGTCTTCTTCTGGTTGTGTGTCTTTAATGCTAGGATCTAATTCAAAACTTATACTACCAAGTTCAAATTCTGGTGTGTCAAAACTATTATTAAAAATTTTATCATTTTTTGCCATATTGTTTTGTTTATTTTTTAAATACCGTGTATACTAGAGTTTGTAATGTCTTCAGTTTCGACCAATCTCATGTGATTAAAATCAATATTTAGTTTACATTTATTGCCTTTACCTTCACCATCCCTAATCTTAAGTACCTTTAACCAATACTCTTGGTTAGCACGCATTAAGTCATCTTGGATAATACCTAGCATTACGTCGGCTGTGTGTGAAAGACCTGCAGATTCTGCAACGTCACCCATTGAAATATCTGAAGAGTTATAGCCGTTTCTGTTTATTTGTGTTGCAGTTACGATCAACCAGTCATTACGCATTCCCATAGCACGAAGGTCCTCTGCAATTTGCTTGATCTTCATGTATGTATTCTCCGTATTTTGGTTACGATAATTGGCTAAGATATTAATATAGTCAATTACTACTGCTCCAACTTTAATCTGTAATTCTTCTTCTATTTGATTTACATAAGCTTCAATATCTAGTACTGTAGCCTGTGATGTTGGAAATTGTTTTACGTATAAAGATCCTGGAGGTGTAAATCCATCTCCAACTGTTTCTAGTCTACGTTTTATATGATCTCTATTCTTCGCTTTCTCAGCATATTCATTAATATTAATATTAAGAAGATTAGAACCGATTCTTTTTACGAATTTATGGGCTGCCATCTCCGCAGTAATTACTACAGTGTTAGTTCCCATCTTCACGAAGTTCGCTGCATCGTTTGCTAAGTAAATAGACTTACCGATGTTTTGTTCTCCTGCATAAACTACTAGGTTACCGCCTTTATCATATCCACCTCCTAGCATTCTATCTAAGAAGTTATATCCAGTACTTATCTTTTCGTTTTCTTTCTGGTCATGTGAATCAAAATCAAAGAAGTCAAGACCTAGATCAGAATTAAATGTTAGGTTATTCCTATCATTAATTAAGCCTTTAACTTTTGTAACAATAGATTCTACATTTTCAGGAGTAACTTCTGTAGTTTTAATAAACTCAATAGTATCTGTTAAAGATGTATTAAAAGTTCTCCATTTAATCCAAGCCTCTGCTGTTCCTGTTAACCATTCTTCATCATACTTATCTAGATCTACATCGAAGATCATATCTAAGATGTTGTCACTAACTCGCTCTTTTGATTTAGGATGATTCTGGACTAAAAGCTTTAAGTTTTCTTTTGTTGGAGTCTCATTAAATTTACTATAGAATTTATTAGCTAAATAACTTAATGCATCAATTTCTTCTGATGTATAAAAGTTATACTTAATAGCTTGTAAATACTTAACTTTCTCTAATGAGAGTCTAAAGAATATTTTTTCAAAGTCTTGTCCGAACTGCATATTGTTTTTATTGTTCTATGGTTAATATACCTTTTTGTTTAGAATAAGGCTCTTTTTCCCATAGATTAATTGCTAAAGCTTGGCGAGTACCTTTAGTAACTGTTTTAACAGTGTGTACATGCTGCCCAGCCTGAAAGATGATAAATCTATTAGCTTTTGCTTTAATTACCTCTGGTGGCTTGTTAGCACCGTCTGTGAATATATGTAATTCACCTCCTTCAAATTCTTGTCCTTCTGGATAATATATGCTTCCTATTGTTGGTGTTACTATTTCACCAGTCTTTTTATGCCATGCTTCGTCTTTATCAAAGTGTGGTTCTAAGAAATCATTCCAACCATCTTTATCTCCAGATGGTAATTTAGCTTTCTGAATACCAGTCCAATATTCAAATCCATCAATAATATATGTTTCTGAGATAGGGCAATTTTCACCCCAAGCATATTGAATTATTTTCTTTGCTGTACTATCTGCAATTGACATAGGTGTATTCCACCAGCCACTATACCACTTGAATACACCAGGGTCTTTAAATAATACTGTTTTGTTTTTTTGAATCTCTAATAAAAGATCCTTGTCTTTAATAAAATCGTCGAAAATTGCTATCATTGGAATGGGTTTATTATTATTTTAAAAGCCTCTTTGCCAGGCTCATTGTTTGTTTGTTCACATAAACCCATAGTAACTAATTCTTCTGCAGACTTTAATATTTTATCGTGGTCTGATTCTGGGAATCTATATGTTTTTAGTGCATGGAAAGTAAAACTACCTTTATATCTTTCTGGATTTCGGTTGCTTAATTTTACCTCAGCTTGTAGAACATCTAATGCTGTAGGATAATCTGGCAGATCCTTTTCTATTCCTAAAATATATTTTATTGGTAGTTTATTTTTATTAAGATTCATCTTCCATTGATTCTAATAATTCATCTACATTAAGATCTCTATGTTCCGTATTATAGTTAAATATCGGATGGATAATCTTTTCTATCTTCTGTAATATTTCTTGTGTAAATACTTTATCACTAAAGAATTCATTATTAGGTACAACTTCGTCTAAGTGTTTGCAAATCCAACCTCTTGCAGTAGCCTTTGGAGTCTTAACTCCCTTTTCAATACTACCTTTTGCAATTCCAATATCTTCCCAGTCAATATATTGTTCTAGGCCAACGTATCTGTTCATACCTTCAGTAAAATGTAGGTGGAACTTAATTGGACTTGGTTTTGCAAATCTATTTTTGTTTGGTTTTGCCGTTACAATAATACCAGTCTTTTCACCGCCTTCTTTAAGTTGAGCTTTACCTAAGAATAAAACAATAGATGCTGCGTATTCTGGTCCAGTTCCTCCACCAGCAACTGCTTGTGAAATAAATGACTGTGTTTGGTATGTGTGGTTAGTAAAGATAAATGGTATTTTTAAATCAGCTAGGGGAGTCATGATAATTCTAAAGATAGACTTTAAGATTTTAGCTCTTGTCATATCTGATTTTTCACTTCCTGTTTTAGCATCTTCAATTTCTTTTGCAGTTGCTAAGTTACCAGCTGAATCTAAGATAATCATTATCTTTGGAGTATCTCCTCCGGCTCTTTTTACCTCTTGCATTTTAGAAGTAATTGTAGTTACAGATTGACGAAAGTCTTGTACTGTATTACATGGTTGGTAGTTTACTTTATTAGTATCGATACCAAACTTCTTCATTAATTCTCTATCAACTGCTGCTTCTGAGTCATAGAAAATAACGCTATATCCCATATCAATTGCACGAGCAATAGAGTTTAGGATTAAATATGTCTTTCCTGTTCCTGATGGTCCTGCGATCGAACAAGATCTATTGTTTGGCCATCCATTAAATAAAGATCCACTTACACATGCGTTAAGGTGATAATTACCAGTATCAATCCATTCAGTAACTTCACTGAATGTACTATTTTCCATAACGGATCCTAGTGGATTAATGTCTGCTAATTCTTTATTAATGTCGTCAAAACTAAATGATTTCTTCTTTGCCATTATATTCTTTTATGTTTATTATTATATGAGGAAACGCCGGATTGTTTAGAGTATGGTTGAGCCTTCTCCAAATTCCGCCTTTTCCTTTGCTCTAAGTGTATTGAGCTCTTCAGTTAGATTATGAGCTCTTCTCTCTAAATCTCTAATTGAATCTTGTACATCTGCAAGTCCATGTAAAATTCTTTGATATTCTCTTACATAAACTTGTTGACTTTCTGGTAGATCTTCTATATTAATTTTGTTTCCCATTAGTCGTACCCTAGTATTACATCATCCCTAGAATCTTCATCAAAAATATTTAATTGATTTGGGTTTTTTACATTTTTTCTCTGTTCCCAGTAAACTTGCCTTACATTTTTACCAAGTTCTTGATCGTTAGGATATTGTTCTACTAGGTCCATGATTTGTTTAAAATTGCTAATTGGTTTGTCCATGTTGTTTATTTTAAAATAATGCCGAAGCGTAAATTAAGTTAGTATCTAAAGTCTGAAGTCCTGTTGCAATTAATACTCTATTAAGAGGATCGATCATACACTTTTCAAATTGAGTATCGTAATCTACTTGTGGAGCAATTTCATAGGGATGCTCGTTAGGCATATATGCGTAAACTTCTGATATTGGTGTTTTACAATTGTAAATCTTTAGCTTTTCACCATTACCAATTACTTTATATTTGTTTTTATATTTTGAGTTGTTATTTAATAAGTAGTTATAGTAGCCGGCAGCCTTTACATTTGCTGGACATTTAAGACCTACTTGGAATTCAATTTGATCGTCGACAATATACTTATCAATATTGTTAGTTCTACGATTAAATGAAATATCATCTATATTAGCTAGTTGAAATTCTTTCTTTGAAGTTTTCATAAACTGAACTAGTTGTTCTAGTTCACTTGGTCCAGGTGACGATTTACACGAAAACAGAATCCTAAGTGCTTCTACTAATTTCTCTCTAGCAAACTTTGGAGTTGAAGATTGTATTGTATCAAATCCAATTGTCTTTACCTTCTTTAATGATGGGTGTCTATCTGTAACTTCTAGTTTATCATCCCATGCAATGTTTTGAATATACTTTTTCTTAGACATCCAAATACCATTATATGCTAATGATTCTAATTCAAAGAATAAGAAGTTATCTGTATTTCTAACAGCTGCATATTTTGCCATCGTGGCAGTAATATAATCCTTAAGTCTAAAAGCATAAAATGCTAAAATAAATTCATCAATAGGTAAAGCGGTTTCTTCATCTGGCCAAATAATAGATTCATAAAGATCTTGGAACTGTACGTAACAAGAATCTGTATCAATATAAATTACTGCAGGCTTTTCAATCTTACCCTTTACTTTAATATTGAATCGCTCATGAACTTTAGTATCTTTGTGCCAAAACTCATTTACGTACTTATTAAGAATTGCTTCAGAATATAGAATAGCGTCTTTACCTTGTTTTGTAATAGATTCTGCAATATCAATATTGAAGAAGTGGAACCATTTGTTACCGAAGGCACCGTAGATAGAGTTAAGAGTTAATTTAACTGCTTGTTCATAAGCGGTAAATTTAGCAGATAGCTGCTTGTAATGTTTTACAAGCAGCTCTGCCTCTTCTCTACTAAGTTGATCGATTGGTTTCTCAGTAAGTGACTCTACATTCATTTATTAAGCAGTTTGACAAGTTGAAACTGTTAATAGTGTTTGAGATTCAGTAGATTGGAATACAATCTTTCCATCTGAAATATGTACTTTTTGTTCTTCTCTATCTAAAAGATTTAAATACTTCTTATAGACAGTTACTTCTCCAGCTCCATTTGATTCTGGATTAATAGTTGCGTTAAATGATTTACCACTAACACTAACTCCAGTTCCATTAGCTTTTACGCTGAATGTTTCTTCTTTATCAAGTCCGAATAAGTTTTTTACTTTACCGATGGTATGTGTGTCCATGTTAAAGCTAAACTTTGTTTCGTCGATAGCAAAGATAACTGCTTGTTGTTCTGGTGTTAAATCTTTAAATCCTAGTGAAGGCTCTGAACAAGATAATTTAATTTCTAATTCGTCATTAAACATTCTCAATGAAGATGCGATTAATTCGCCTTCTTGTTCAATGAATTCTAATTCACCTTTAATAGCGTCAGCATCAAAATGCTTAATAGCTTCAATTACCTTTGCTCCCTCAAAGAAAGCAACCTTCATTTCTAGGTCGGTATCAGGCCATTCGCTGATTTGGAAAATCTTATCACATTCAACAGCATGTGATTTTACAGCATCTCTTTGTGGGAGATATACTGCAGAAGTTATTTGTCCATTTTTAATTTTCATGTAGACAAATGAGTCAATTAGTTTAACTCGGTTAATAAAACCGGTTAAAGCGTGTTGGTCAATTCGATCAATTTGTAGTTTCATCTAAATATATTTTTGTTTGATAGTTATACTTGTTTTTACTAGTTAGTTTCAATAAAAAAGCCCAGGATCCTAGAAACCTGGGCAATTTAAACCAAATTAGATTTAGCTTAGAATTTTAAGCCGAATCCAATTTGAAGGTTAGTTGTTTCAGCTCCTAAATCGT
>Ga0257110_1000846_pt1 | contig 14401 bp, 15 predicted proteins | sample LP_taG_7_FD_190184 | JGI IMG/M metagenome (GOLD analysis project Ga0257110, IMG submission 190184) | Marine microbial communities from Northeast Subartic Pacific Ocean, Canada - LP_J_2015_P26_10m | ecosystem: Environmental > Aquatic > Marine > Oceanic | place: Canada: Northeast Subartic Pacific...
ATGTTATCACAAAGAGAACAATTAATGGAGGACATTGATGCTATTATAACATCACAATATTTGAATGATAAAATTGATGAAGATGATATGGAAGATTTAATTCGTGTCCTATGTGATGCTGTCTGCAAAAACTTCCCCACTAACTAAATGTTGATCATTGACATTGTTCTGGCAATCTACATCATCGGTGGTATTACTGGATGGGTAGTTTGTATCAATGAATTTATCACTAATCCTCACTAACTAACACTTACTCACTCTAATCATGAACTACACTCTTAAGCAACTTCAAGACCGAGTATCAAGTATGATCAAAGAACAGGGAGAAGATGCAGAATGTGCCGCATGGATTTATACCAAGGAAGATATTCATATGAAGGATGAAAATGGTGAGATTGATTATGATATTGAGGTAAATGATCCTGCACTTGTTGCACGTATCTTTGACGATGTTGGTCAAATAGACTACATCTACACTGTGATTCAAGAGTGTGTGGATGAGGTTACCGAAGAGAATCTTATGTCACTTCAGCAGGAGTTAGTTTGATGATTGATTTCCCAATCTACAAGAAACAACTCCCACAAGTTTGGTTGGAAGGTGATAAGTTTATCATCGAATCAGACTCGTTTAAATACGTGATTAAGGATGACTTAAAACTGCTGTTTAAACTATGCAGAAAGTTTAAGACTGATGCAATCGCACAAACTTACGCCACTAACTAACATCATGCTCAAAACACAACTGCTCAAAGTCGTCGGTGAAACTTCAAACAAAATTGATTCTAACCTGACACGATTGGAAAAGTTTGAAGTATTCTGTCAAGTATGTGATGGATTACTCAAAGATGGCAGGATTAGTGCTGCAAAGCATCATTCATGGACCAACGTATTCTAACTCTTAACTAACACAAATGACTGACAACATTATCGATCGTGATGAACTCCAAGAGAAATTAATTCAATGGGACTTAAGTCAAATGTCATTAGATGATCTGAAAGAGTATTTTGTAAATATGCAAAATGCAGAATTAGATAGTTTGTCAGTTGATGAATTGATTGAAGAGGTACAACAATATAACCCACATTTGCTGCTAAGTAAAGAGAAATAAACCAGTGTCAAGATTGGCACAAGCAACCTTTAGATTCTCTTTCGTAGTTTTGTATCACCACGAACTACCGGATCCCACAGGATCTGCCATACTACCTGTATGAACAACGAAACACCAAGCAACAACCCATACATCAACAACCTCGTAGAGATGGGCTACGATCGTCAAGACTGCGAGATGGTCGCAGCAGCAGGTCAGGAGAAGACGTTTCCCTGTGTGATCCATGGTCGCACCTTTGACACCAAGGAACAGTATGATGAGGAACTAGCAGAGTACATCAGCGGACTCTGAAAACCAGTTACCAAACCGGCACAAGACCGGTTGCAATCCACCCTCAAACCTGCAATAATTAACACATGAACAAAATCAATCCAACCTTGCTCCTTAACGACTCTGCCTTCATCTCTGCTCTTCAAGGGTTACAATCGTTTGTATTAGAAACCGGTGCTGATTTAGATATGGCATATGATTGGGTCTGCGAAATGTCACAACCCTTTGTGCATGATGATGCTGCCTATTCTTGCTTCTATGATGTATATGCAGAGGCAGCAGAATGAATCCCAAAGAAGAACTAAACAACCTCACAATCCGTAAAACAATGAACACAGTCGAAATCAACAAATCAATCATGGAGTTGAACTATAAGAAAGAACAATTAAAGAATGAAGTAGACATTATTCAGGAACAGATTTACTTCCTTGCATCACTTCGTGAGTCACAAAGATCAACTGAGGATGGTGAGGAAAAAATCAAATTAGAAGGAAAAGCATTATTCGATCAAATGTTTGGTGGTACGGATTAATCTCATGAGAATTGTTCTTATCTCAGTGTTTATTCTTCTCGGTGCTAATCTTATGATTGAGATGTTAGATAGTAACATGACACAAATTATCAGAGAAAGGAATGAGACAATACAAAGATCTATCGATAATATGTGAGTTTAAACGAGTGTTACGAAAATTTTTTTCCTCCCGAGTTTATGAGCGTTAACGCCCCATAATACAGGAAAGAAAGTATTAAACAAGGTTCTGTGTGCCAGTTGCTGAACTGTACCCAAAATCAAGAAATCCTGTAGACAGCAGACACAGAACTGCTATGATACAGACAACAAGGAAACCCACTCTAACCCGCATGAAAATCGTTCTGATAGCAGTCATCGGTTTTATGGCATGGCAGTCCCCTGAGATCCGCCAGACTGCTGCTGATGCCCTTCAGTCTACTGCTGATGTGATCCGTCCTGAGACTCAGAGTCGTTTTGTGATCCAGTTCTAAACCACTCTACGAACTGTCACACGATCACCCCACAGACTCTCAAAATCGTGTATATTAAGAGAGTCAAGGGAAGACAACCCCACCAACCTTCACAACTCACAAATCATGCGTAAGATCGAAACTCAAATGTGTCAGGCAATTCACAACAATCAGAATTGGTCTAATGCTAATACAACTGTTCACTTCAATGAAGAAGAAAACGTCTCTGTTGTACGTCTCCACGGTAACAAGATTGCAGAAGTGACTGATGATACAATGACAATCTTTGATGGTGGTTATCAGTCTAATACAACAAAGAGTAGACTCAATGCACTTTGTAATGAGTTTTGTGTTGACGGAGAGTGTGTATATCAGAAAAACTTTCAATGGTATGTTGATAAGTTTGTAGGAATGGCAGGACAAAGTAAAGTCTTTAATACATATAATTTCACTAATGGATTCATCTTCGCATAGTCACTAAGTAACACTCACTCACACTTTCTAAAATGATGACACTCAATCTAATCGATCAACTGAAGAGTGCTTATGCAGAGATGATTGTAGAAGGAATGGATATGAATTCTTTGATTACTTTTGCTGTTGAAAGTATTGAACAGAACCTTAAAGATTATGATTTGAATGATATAAAAGAAGAGATTATTGATTGCTATGGAGAAGATGTTCTATCTGATATGTTATCCTCTTAAGTAATACTCTCTGGGCACGTTAGCGTTGCATCGGTAAGTCCCAGAACAAACAAACACACACCTTATCTAACACTTTTTCATGTCTAAGTCTGACCTCTTCCTTGCTCTTGAATCAGCACAGAATGGTAACGATATTCTACTCATCTTGGAGGCAATTGAAGCACTGTATTGATTAGATAGTAAGAACAACTGAATATCACATAGAGAGGGTAATTCCTCTCTTTTTTGTATCAATTAATACACTAATTCATTAAAAAACGTTTTTAAATGGTATTATAAATAGGTTTTGCTATTTTATACTGTTTCTAACAAGTCTGTGGAAAAGGTATCATTTACCTGTGGATAAAGGTGTATTTCTGTGGAAAAGTGTGTATTTTAATGTGCTGAGGAGTAGTGATCTAAGGCAGCAGTCTATCACGAACCTCCGAGAAATGTCAAGGGGGCACTCATAAGTTTTTCCAGGGATTGACATTGCAAAAATATCAGTGTTTCTTATAAATACTCTCTGGAAGATTGACAATATTCCTCAGGCAGTCTATACTAGTAAAGTCATCACCACCAGGACACACTTATGTCAGTCGCTATCAGTCAGGCACAAAAGCAACGTTACAGAATCACCCTGGATATTGAAGTTTTAGAAGACTTCAACCCACATAATATTGATTGGGAGAGTCTCTTTGAACTGGAGGGAAATGAGAAGGTGATTGATAGTTACGTAGAGGACCTGAGTAATCCTGTCAGGTGGTAGTCTGCTGAGGTAAGTAAAGAGATTAAGAGATTCTGCAGACCAGTCAAAAGAGATTGACAGGGGCGGTGAAAGGTGCCATACTATAAGAGTCAAAGGAATTCAACCAAGATGACTCAAGCAACCATCACCACCGCACCTGAAACCTACAACGGTTGGGCAAACTATGAAACCTGGAACGTTGCACTGTGGTTGGGCAATGATGAAAATCTTTATAACATTGCCAGAGGATGGGCAGAGCATGGCTATAAGTCACTCTCGCACGTTCTGATTGAACTTAACAGCACAACTCCTGATGGTGTTAAGTGGAATGATTCAAAGTTAGACATTGCAGCACTCAACGAAATGTTAACAGAATTCTGATACTTAGTGCGGGGGGTTGACATCAGTCTCCCTCCGTGATATGATGACAGGTGATATAGCAGTTGTTTTGTTTTGTGCCCCCTTATATAAAAACGTCATACTACCCTAACCTACAGAGGTGACAGATCGACCTTGATATATAATGCGAAAGACGAATTCATAATCCCTAAAAAAAATCCGGGCAAAAAAATTCTTATGGAAAAGGTTTATCACATCTACGCAAAGGAAGATTGTTTGTATAACAATTTAAGTGAGGAACAATTTAATAATACATGGAGATCCCTCAATGGTATGGTTGGTTTATTACACACCGATTATACACTTGAGGATTTGTCATATGAGGAATGTATAAGGCACCACTACGGGGGTGTTAATACAGTGAGTAGGACAGAACCCGATGGTGGTGATTCCTACTAATCATTGACAAGATACATATACACTGGTAGAATTGAACTGAAGGTTATTCAAAAACATGGCAAAAGGATTTACTGTTAAAGCAAACGCCCCAAAACCAAAGAAAACGGAAGAGTGGGACATTGCAGCAATCAAAGGAAGAATGAAAGGTAAGACAATTGTATTTTGTCTACCAGGTAGAGGATGTTCATTTACATTTCTGAAGAACTTTGTACAACTGTGCTTTGATATGGTACAGAATGGGATGAGTATTCAGATCAGTCAAGATTACTCATCTATGGTTAACTTTGCACGATGTAAGTGTTTAGGGGCAAATGTACTGCGTGGACCTAACCAGATTCCATGGGATGGTAAGTTAGAGTATGATTATCAGTTATGGATTGATAGTGACATTGTATTTGACACTAACAAGTTCTGGCAGTTGTGTGATATGGCACTTGCAGAAGATGGTAGTGAGAAGGAGATTGTTGGTGGATGGTATGCCACTGAAGATGGTGTCACAACATCTGTCGCACATTGGTTAGAAGAGGATGATTTCCGTAAGAATGGTGGAGTGATGAATCACGAAACTGTCGATTCCATCCAGAAACGTCGTAAGCCATTTACTGTTGATTATACAGGATTTGGATGGGTATTAATTAAGAAGGGAGTCTTTGAGAATCTAGAGTATCCATGGTTTGCACCTAAGATGCAAGTCTTTGAGAGTGGGAATGTACAGGACATGTGTGGTGAGGATGTCTCATTCTGTTTAGATGCCAAGGAAGAAGGATTTGATATTTGGTGTGATCCTCGTATTCGTGTAGGTCATGAAAAGACTCGTGTTATTTAAGAGGTAAATTATGGCAATTATGAGTGGTGGGAACTATGTTCCTGCAAAACCGAAGAAAACTCGTCAAGGAAACTCGCAGAATACCCTTACATCCGCGACTTCTCGTAATAAGAGAAAGAAAAGATATCGTGGACAGGGAAGAGGTTAAATAAGTAAAGATACATTAGTTTATAATGGCAGCACTTATTTGCAACCTTCCATCAGTTGAAGTATGGGTAAGAAAAGAATATCTTACTGATCATCAATTTGGTCATGGTGAATTCGTTAAAGGCGTCTGGGTATCGTGTAAATCGATACCTGGGCGCACTTTTTATTTTGAGACGTATTTGCCCGAATACGCAGCAATGTATGACAAACTACCTATCAGTGCGTTTGTGTCTGCTCCAGAGGCACCTAGCCCTGATATGGACCTTCCTAACCTACAGTTCTGGAACTGTATGGATTACGGTGTTGTAGCAATTACAAAGCAATTTATTGGTTCTATGGACTATGAATTGTATACAAGAGACTTCGGCACTCAGAAAGGTACGTACATCTGCACAATAGACAATTATCATCAAGATCCTGAGGTAGTTGATTATGCAACCAGTGAGAATCCTGCAGAACATAAGTCACATAATCTAATTGAATTAGAGAATGGACAGTATGCACTGTATCCAAACAATAGAATGCGTATTTTTGACAATAGTTTAACACCTGTTGAAGCAAAAATGCCTGATTTTAAGGTTTCGACTCAGTATTATCAGGTTGAAAATGGTTTTGAACGACTTGGTATGGGTCGTGAAGATGAATATTTCTGGAAAACAGCAAAAGAAAGAGACGAACAATCAGAAAAAGAGGAAAAATGACTACAGAACACGATTTTTTAGACAACTTAGCAAATCACCAGCATCAAAAAATGCTCCGTGAGATTTCAAACGATGATTTAACACCCAAAAAGAAAGATTCTATCGAAGAAAATGAATTTTTTGAGAGTGAAAGCAATCCAGAACCTCTTTACGAGTAAATAATACCAAAATACCTTGATAAATAAGTTATAATTGCCGTAATTTTGTGCCATTAGAGCGAGTTAGTCAAGGTTTTAAAGATGTGAGTATGACTTTTCAGAAACATCCTCTGACAAGTGATATAATTGCACTTAAAAATGAATCTGCGATTGCACGTTCCGTAAGAAATATCGTTTTTACAACTCCTGGTGAAAAAATCTTTAATCAAGATTTTGGATCTTCTATTAGTAAAGCACTTTTTGAGAATATAAACGATATTTCAGCTAATATTATAAAAGGTGAGATTACTTCATCACTAACAAATTATGAACCAAGAATAAAATTGAAAAAAGTTCAGGTAAATCCTAACTATGATCAAAATGAATTTAATGTGACTATATTTTATGAAATTATTGGGGCAGATGTTCCAGCACAAGAATTACAATTCGTTTTGCAACCAACAAGGTAAGAAATGCCATTAGCTAATTTTACTAATCTGGATTTTAACCAGGTTAAAACAACACTTAGGGAGTATTTAAAAGAAAACTCCAACTTTACTGATTATGATTTTGAAGGGTCTAACCTTTCATCAATACTTGATGTTTTGGCATATAACACTTATATTACTTCATACAATGCCAACATGGTTGCGAGTGAAGTTTTTATTGATAGTGCGACATTAAGAGAGAATGTCGTATCTTTAGCAAGAAATATTGGATATTTACCAAAATCAAGAAAAGCAGCAACTGGAGTAATTAGTTTCTTTGTTGATACTAGCAATGTTACCCCAACACCATCAACTCTTACCATTAAAAAGGGTCCTATAGCAACTTCGGCAGGTGGATTTGGTAATTCATCTTTCATATTTTCAATTTTAGAAGATATAACAGTTGCTGTAAGGGACGGAATAGCAGAATTTAATAATATTTCAATTTATGAGGGAAGTTTACTAACTGCCAACTTTACTTACAATGCAAGAAATCCAAATACAAAATTTATCTTAGATAATATTGGAATTGACACTGAATTATTAACAGTAGTAGTAAGACCAAATCAATCTTCTTCAAGAAGTTTAAAGTATAGTCGTCAAGATAGTTTATTTGAAGTAAATCCAAACTCTACTGTTTATTATCTGCAAGAATCAGATGATGAAAGATATGAAGTATTATTTGGTGATGGAATTTTTGGTAAAAAACTTGAAGATAATAATTATATTAGTGTAGACTATATTGCATCTAATGGTGATTCAGCAAATGGTGTCGGACAATTTACATTTGCAGGAAGATTAGTTTATTCCAGAAACGCTCAGGAATATGTTGTTTCATCAGGAATTTCTCTTGTAACAACTGGATTAAGTGCTAGAGGTGGAGAAGAAATTGAAGGTGTAGAGTCAATTAAGAAATTTGCACCAAGAGTTTATGCATCTCAATATAGAGCATTGACTGCAAATGATTATGAGTCATTGATTCCAACACAAATTTATCCTGAAACTGAATCTATTTCAGTTTTTGGTGGTGAAGAACTTGTTCCACCACAATATGGAAAAGTTTTTATTAGTATTAAACCAAGATTTGGAGATTTTATTCCAAATCTCATTAAAGAAAATATCAAGAAAAAATTAAAGAAATATTCAGTTGCTGGAATTGTACCAGAATTACTTGACCTTAAGTATTTGTATTTGGAAGTAACTAGTAAAGTTTACTATAATACAAATATGGCCCCTTCAGCAACTTTCGTATCGAGTGTTGTTCAAACTAATGTAACTAAGTATTCAGAATCAACTGAATTAAATAAGTATGGAGCAAGATTAAAGTATAGTAAATTGCTTAAATTAATTGACGATAGTCATAATTCAGTGACTTCTAATATCACTACAGTTGGAATTAGAAGAGATTTAAGATTAACCTTAAATACTTTTGTCGAATATCAAATTGGATTCGGTAATCAATTCTATATTAAATCCATGAGTGGATATAATATAAAGTCAAGTGGATTTACTGTTGCAGGCATACAAGAAACTGTATATGTATCAGATATTCCAGACACTAATAGAAGAACTGGACTTTTGTTCTTCTTTACTTTACCAACTGCAGGATCTCAATCACCTACTATAGTCAAGAGAAGTGTTGGATTTATTGACTATGAAAAAGGAATCATTACATTAAATCCAGTTAATATGACAGGTGCAAAAACAAAAGATGGTCAACCAATTTTAGAATTATCAGCAACACCTTATTCAAATGATGTTATCGGATTACAGGACCTTTATTTGCAACTAGATACTAGTAGCAGTTTATTTGAACCTGTTGTGGATGATGTTACATCTGGACTAGATCCATCTGCTTCTACTTACATTGTTTCTTCAAGTTATGCAAATGGCAATTTAGTACGTTCTGGGGGACCAGAAACTAATATAGTAACGGTATCTGGAGGATCTAGGGTCACCACACAGACAGTAGGAACCGTAGGTGGCACCACTACACCTACATCATCGGTTTCTACCGGCGGAGGATCAGGTGGTTCATCTTCATATAGTAGTTCATCATCTGTTTCTACTAGTGGATCATCATCAGGTGGTTCATCTTCATATTAATCATAATACCAATACAAAGACGATAAATTCATAAAATGTCAGAAACCAGAGTTCAGTTTAGTACTATCATATCTAATCAACTCCCCGCATATGTGAGGGAGGATTATCCGTTAATTTCTGAACTTTTAAAGCAATATTATATTGGTCAGGAGTATCAGGGTGGTCCAATTGATTTAATTGAAAATATTGATAGATATATCAAGTTAGATAATACTACAAACTTATCAGAATCTGTAGTTCTTTCTGGTGATTTAGATTTTGATGCAACAACAATTAATGTAGATCCAGGAGAGTCTCCAACAGGAACTAATGGGTTTCCAAAGTCATATGGACTACTGAAAATTGATAATGAAGTAATAACATATACAGGAAAAACTGAATTTTCTTTTACTGGATGTATTAGAGGTTTTGTTGGTATAACTTCATATAGAAGTGAATTAAACAAAGAGGAGGTTCTTTTCAGTGAAACAGATTCTGATGATCATTTTGATCAATCTACAATAACAAATTTAAGTTGTTTATTTTTAAAAGAATTTTTAGTAAAAACAAAGCATCAGTTTCTGCCAGGATTAGAGGAAAGAAGTTTATCTACAAATTTAAATCAAAATGTCTTTATAAAACAAGCAAAAGATTTTTATAGAAGTAAAGGAACTGATTTTTCTTTTGAAATTCTTTTTAGAGCATTATATAATGAAGAAGTAAGAATTGTAAAACCAAGAGACTTTCTAATCTCACCATCAAACGCTCAATATAGAATTGTCAATAGTTTAGTAGTAGAACCTATTGAAGGTGATCCTGAAAACTTAGAGAATGCTACATTATATCAGGATGAATATAAGTTTGGTGGTGATATAAAAAAAACATATGCACCTATTACTAGTGTTGAAAAGATAGAAGTTGGATATGGAAAAACTTTCTACAAACTTAGTATTGATGGTGGATATGATCGAGATATTAATGTGGAGGGAGCTTTATATGGAAAATTCGTTGTAGAACCATCTACAAGAATAATAGGAAAAGTATCTTCAGGATCTACAGTTCTTGATGTTGATTCAACAGTTGGTTTTGGATCAACTGGAGAACTGCATTTCCGTTATTCAGATGATACTATAGGTGTTTCTTCATATAGTTCTAAGTCTCTAACACAGTTTTATGGAGTAACTGAAATTAATTCTGAGATTGCAGATACATCTGTTGTTGGTATTAATACTTTTGCATATGGAAGATCTAAGTTGGATCAAGATGAATTTATTCGAGTAAGAATTAATTCAGTTTTAGGTGAATTTAATCTTCCAGATAATACAAAGAGTTTATTGTCAGGCGGAAAGATTAATGTAACTAATCTTGGAATATCTGAAAAAAGTTATAAAACAAGTAAATGGATTTATAATGTTTCTCCAAATTATAAAGTTATAAACCTCGAATTAATAGATTTTGCAAATTATACGTATAAAGTAACTTTAAACGTAAATAATCAATTTAGATCTGGTGATAATGTAAATATTTCCTTGAATAATATAAAAAAAGAAACTAAAATTATATCAATAACTGGAGAAAAAACTTTTTCTATAAGAGGTCAAGGTGTTTTAGATACTAATGCGGTATATACTATTCAAAGAAAAATTCAAAAAGTTTCTTCTACTACTTACCCATTAGCAGAAATATATTCTACTGATGTTGATAATGTTTATAAAAATAATTCTGAAGAATACTTAGTTTCTTCGCCATCAATACCCCATTATGATTCTCAACCTTTAACCGCAAGTAATAGAATTTTAAACTTTTCAGGAACTTTTCTTGGAGATGAATTTGAAATCTCTCCAGGAATAGAACATGGATTTTACACTGGAGATGCAATTTATTATAGATCTCAATTAATAGACGAAACCTATATTGATGAGGGTGGAAATACTGATACTAGAGAAGTTAGTGATATTGCTTTATTTGCTGAGGGACTTTATTTTGTTAAAAGAGTTAATGCGTCAACACTAAAGTTTGCAAAAAGTAGAACTGATCTTTTTAATTTAAACTTCGTTTCCTTAGATAATTTAACAACAGTTAATAATAGTACTATAACTCCGTTTAAATTTGATGGAAAAACTCTAGGTCCACAAAAATTACTAAGAAAAATATCCAAACCGATTAATAATGGAATTTTAACAAAAACTGAACCAGGACTAACTGGTATTTTTATTAATGGTGTTGAACTTTTAAATTATAAAGGTAAGGATATCATAAAATATGGAAAAATTGAAACTATTGATGTTTTATCTACAGGAACAAATGTTGACGTAATCAATGTTCCTAACTTAATTATTTCTGATGCAGTTGGGACAGGTGCAACAGGATATGTTGCAGTTTCTGGGTCTCTTCAAGAAGTTAGAATTGTAGATCCTGGATTTGATTATGCAAACACTCCTACAGTTAAAATTGAAGGTGGTAATGGATCGGGTGCTATAGCCCAAGTCAGTATGAAATCAATTGATCATGAAGTTGAGTTTTTTGCAGATGTAGTATCTAATAATGTTACTATTGGAACTGGACTCTCTCAGTCTAGAATTGGATTCTCTACTTATCATAAGTTTAGAAATGCAGAGCAGATTTTATATAAAACAAAATTTCAACAGGGTATTGCTGGAATAGTCACTGATTCTGCATATTATGTCTCTGTAATTGATGATGTAACTATTAGATTGCATAAAAATGAAGGAGACGCAATCTCCGGTCTTAGTACAGTATTTTTAACTGATTATGGTATTGGTAAACATTCACTAAAAACAGTAAAGAAAAAATCAATAGTTAGTGCTATTAATGTCATTAATAGTGGTTCTAATTATGAGAATAAAAAAAGAACCTCTGGAATCTCAGGAATCAATACAGAATCTAATTTAGTAACTATTGCAAATCATGATTATAAGAGTGGTGAGAAGGTAAAATATACTTGCACAGGAACTCCTGTTTCTGGATTATCTGTAGATACTGAATATTATATAAACGTTGTTGATAAAGATTCGTTCAATCTTTCACAAGTTGGAGTTTCAAGTGATAAAGAGTTCTTTAATAGAACAAAACAATATATTAATATGACTTCCGTTGGATTAGGAACTCATATTTTCAATTATCCTGAGATTAAGGTTACTTTATCTGGAAATGTTGGAATATCTTCCATTGGAACAGAAACCTTTAAAGGTTCTTTCCAACCAATTGTAAGAGGATCGATAACTTCTATACATCTTGAAAATAATGGAGTTGGATATGGTTCCTCTGAAATTTTAAATTTAAATAGACAACCTACAGTTGAACTTGAATCTGGATCAGATTGTCAACTTTCTCCAATAGTTGTTAATGGAAAGATAGTTGAAATTATAATTCAAAAATCTGGTAGCAGATATCTTTCCGCTCCAGATTTGATTGTTGTTGGTGATGGTGTAGGTGCTGTTTTAGTTCCGGTTTTAGAAAATGGATCAGTAACTGATGTTAAAATTATTGAATCAGGTTTTGGATATGCTAATGATCTTGGATTAACTGCCATTAATGTTATATCAACTGAATCTACTGAGGAGTTGCCAAAATTTAAGGCAAATATACAAAATTGGAGAGTAAATTTATTCGAAAAATATTATCCATATTTTTCTCAAGACGATGGTATAATTATAGATGGATTAAAATCAAATGAGTTTGGACTCCAATATTCTCATTTATATACGTCAAGAAAACTTAGAGAATTTACTTATGCCTCGGATCAAGAAGGTAATACTTTATATGGAGAGAGTGATCTTAGAAAAGTTAATGGCATAGAAGTTAAATCTACAAAACATTCTCCTATTTTAGGATTTGCATATGATGGAAATCCAATATACGGACCATATGGATATTCGAAAATAAACGGTGGTGTAATTTCTCAAATGAGATCTGGATATGATATTGATTTAAAAAATAATAGACCACCTACATCTATTTTTCCAGAAGGGTTTTTCATTGAAGATTACACGCATAAAGAAGTTGTTAATGATGATGTTCTTGACGAAAATAATGGAAGATTTTGTATAACTCCAGAATTTCCAAAAGGCACATATGCATATTTTATTACTGTTAATGATAAATTTGCAGAGTCTTCAGGAATTTTTGAGAAAAATTTCAAACCAGTATTTCCTTATGTAATTGGTCACAATTATAAGAGTATTCCTAATACTTTTAACTTCAATCCAGAATCAAATTACGATTCTTTTAGTATCACTAGTGATTGGCGTAGAAATACTCAACCATTGAATGTTATTGAGGACAATTTAGCATATCCATATTTTGATGTCCCAAATAAACTAAATCAAACAGCAACTATCAATGCAACTTCTTTCGGTTCCGTCGATAGTGTCGGTATTGTTACTGGAGGATCTGGGTATAGAATTAATGAGACCTTAGTCTTTAATAATAACGGAACTCAGGGTCAAGGAGTATCTGCAAAGATATCAAGAATAAAAGGAAGATCAGTTAATAATATAAGTGTAGCTTCGAGTATCATTGAAAATGTTGAAATATATCCAGGACAATCTAAAGATGAATATTTAATTTTCTCAGATAACCCCCATAATTTTGAAAATTTAAATACAATTTCAATTTCTGGATTATCTACAACATCTTCTGGAATTGAAGGATCATATAATGTTGGTATAAAAACAAATAGATTATCAATTGTTGGATTAGGAAGCACTGGAGTTGCTATTGGCAGTACTAACGTAACAGGAATAGTAACTTACTTCAGAGTTGCTGGTGATTTGAATTATCCAAATATCAGAGAGAATGATACTTTAATTGTAGGAACAGAAAAAATTAAGATTTTAAATGTTGATCTTTTAAATTCTAGAATTAGAGTTTTAAGAGCAGTTGATAATACAGTAGGATCTACTCACACTATAGGTAAATTTATCTATGAAATTTCTAGAAAATTAAAAATTAATTCAAAATTTAAGACCGACTATTCACCTTCTCTTAATAAGCAAATTTATTTTGATCCCACAGAAACTGTAGGATTGGGAACAACTGCTGGAGTTGGGATAGGAACAACAATATCATTCTCAAATCCTGGAGCTGCAATTACTTCAGTCTTTATTCAGACTAAAGCACTCTACTTACCAGGACATAATTTAAAAACTGGAGATCAAGTAACATATTCTACAGGTATAGGAACGATTAAAGGTTCTGGAATAATTGTGCAAGATGAAACTAATGTTGGAGTAGGAACTACTCTTGCAGATGGTTCAAGTTTGTTTGTCGCAAAAATTAATGATAATTTAATTGGAATTGCAACTGTAAGAGTTGGACTTGGAACAACAGGAACATTTGTTGGTCTTGAAAATCCCATTTCAACCACATTGTTCTTTAGAAATGTTGGAACTGGAGATACTCA
>Ga0257110_1000847_pt1 | contig 14401 bp, 15 predicted proteins | sample LP_taG_7_FD_190184 | JGI IMG/M metagenome (GOLD analysis project Ga0257110, IMG submission 190184) | Marine microbial communities from Northeast Subartic Pacific Ocean, Canada - LP_J_2015_P26_10m | ecosystem: Environmental > Aquatic > Marine > Oceanic | place: Canada: Northeast Subartic Pacific...
ACGAAATAAAATTGATTGGAATGAATTATTTAAAAATCCAAATGCTATAGATTTACTTAAAGAAAATCCTACACAACCTAATTTTAATTATTTATCTGCAAATCCAAATGCTATAGATTTATTAAAAAAACAAATTAAATATGAAAATACTTTAGATGTAAAAGAATATAAAGTATTAGAAAATAAAATAAATTGGAAATATTTATCTGCAAATCCAAATGCTATAGATTTATTAAAAGAACGAATTAAATATGAAAAATACAATGATTCTAGCGATTCTACAGATTATGATTATATTAATAGAATAAATTGGAAAGAATTATCTGCAAATCCAAATGCTATAAAATTATTAAAAGAACGAATTAAATATGAAAACACCTTGGATGTAAAAGACTATAGAGAATTAAAAAATAAAATAAATTGGACACAATTATCTACTAATCCTTTTATTTTTACACCATTATAGTATTTTTATATTAAATTATTTCTAATATAGTATTGTTCAATGAATATAGGTCTGCTTTACTATCAAAATTACTAGAAATATCTTTTTTATCCTTTTCCAATTCTTCTATTTTACTATTTATTTCTTCTATTTTACTAGTTTTTTCAATTCTTCTTTATCAAAAGTTTTATTCCAATCATCTAATGATCTTACTAATGCTTCCAATTGCACTTTACGATCTTTTATTTTCATTATTTTAGATCTTTTATAATCAACGTTTTTATAGTTTAATATTATTTTCATTTCTTCAGCATCCACTTTCAGTTTTCTTTCAATACTTTCTTTAAGTTCATTACTTACTGTTTTAAGTTCATCATTATTTAGATTTTGCCACGTTAATGGCACTTTAAATTTTTTAAGTTCTCTAAATCCTTCGGTTTTTCTATTTAATAAACAAAAAATAAATAATATTAGTAAAATAAATGTAATATTAATATGTTTTATTATTAAAAACAATAAATAATTATGATTTACTTATATTTTTACCATCTATAACTCTCTTTAATTTCTTTTCATACGAATTAACTTTTGTATCTACTATATCACTTCTACCAGTATGCGATTCAATTATTTTTCGCAATCTTATATACAAACGTGTATTACTATCTACTCTACTATTCAATTCTACTCTTAATAATCTTTTAAACTCTTCTTTTTGAAATTCATATATTGATCTATTATGATCGTCATCTTTTCCTACAAAATACAAAGTATCTTCTTTATTTAAATCAAATGTTGGATCTTCTTTCAAATATTCACTTATCAACATTAATGATTTACAATTCAGTAAGATCTTTACTATCACTTTTAATTTATTATTATTTGTTATAACAATACTACCATCTTCGTTATAGTTATACTCTATCACCGGTCCATTAAAAAATAATCCATCTATTTTATTTTTATCAGTATATTGTAATGTTAAATTATTTTTAATATAATTACACGTAGTAGTATCTATCTCATCCGGAATATTATCTACTGTTATAATTTCTCTAAATCTACTGAAAGGTGTATACCTTCCATACTTACTATAATTTAAAAATAGTCTTACATCTATTTTTTTATGTTTCTTAATTATTGCTTTAATTATTTCATCTTCATTTCCATCTCCGTAATAATCATCATTTATATTCATCTTCAATATTTTATCCCAAACTAACTTTTCTAAATCAAATGTTGAACTATTTATACACATTATTACATACTTTGATACTTCTTCAGTAAATAATTCATATATTTCATCATCCTCTCCTATATCAAAACTATTATTTAATATTTCTACTAATTTGTCATATAATTTATTAGCATCTTTATCTATTAATGGTTTTATTATAAGCTTTTCTAATTTTAATAATTTATTTTTATAATTGATATTTGGATTTTCTACAATTTTATCTAATATTTCTTTATTAAAAATTACTAATGTTTCAATCGTAAGTTGATCAAGATGTTTTACACGTTGCTTAAATAATATATCTTTCGTATAATCTTCCATTTTACTTTTATTTATTAAGATTATCATTTTTTAAGCTTGTAAAAAAAATAATAAATCATTAAATTTCAATCTATTATCACACATTACCATATCATATACACCTGTTATATACCAAAGTTCTATATTATTCTCATTAAAATACGCATAATAATGAATATCTTTAACATCATTTTGCATTACAATTGCATCCGTGATCGTATATCCTTTAAAACCAATACCATTATTTGTTATTATATTTTTAATATTTTGCACTTCTTCATCACTTATACTATCCCAATGTATCAAACCATTCAATAAAATATTTCCTATATTATTAGTTTTTTCTATAACATTATAACATTTATAAGCTTTTATATTTCTTTGCTTATTTTCAAATATTAAATCCATTTATATTATTTGTAGTTTGTTGTGTTTATATTTTATTCAATATAGTAAAATTAAATATGGAAGAATATAAATTTTCTAATTCAAACTTAGATTTTAACGAATTATTTGCTAAATATAAAACACTTAATACAACTTACAGTGATAGTGATATTGTTGATTTTAAAATTAATATATATGAAAACTGTAATTTATTGCAAGATCTTACAACAACATTTCCAGTTCCTTCAACAAATATTAGATTAAGTAGCTTTAAAAATAATTATATAATTGCAGATATACAAACATTGGATTTAAATCAAGCATTTTATACAGCTAATACGGCTCTTTTTACTACAGAAGAAACTGGAAATTATATTAATAATATTAATTTAACTAATATTATTACAACATATTTTAATTATACTAATGATGATATTTATCCAAGTAAAAAAATAATTATTAAAATTAATTTACATAAAGAGATTGTAGATACAAATGGTTCTGGAGCATTGCAAATTAATATGAAAGAAATTAAAGAACATTTTCATTCTTTATTTGATACTTTAGAACTTGATATAGATCAATATGTAACTGGAAAACACGGAGAATTAGAAGCTACTAATCTACAACCAAGCGGTACGACTGGTGGTAAGGGGCAGGTGGCGATCTTGAACAGCGCTGGTCCAGCTATTAATATTACAAATAATGATGATCCATCTTCTTATTTTAAATTAGATATTAGAACTAATGGTAGAGTATCAGGAGGATTTGGTGCTTCTGGTGGTAATGGAGGTAATGGTAAAATAAATGAAACTGAATTCGAGCGAACTGATACTCATCAGAATGGACCACGTTATTCAATAGAAGACCTATTATATATTAGTGTTTTTAACGTTTTAAAATACAGTTTGCCACAAAAATACTACTGGCAGCATACAACTGCCTTTTATTGGGGACTCAAGGTAAAAGAAATCGATTCAGGTACCACACCTATAGGGAGTACGACTGCTTATTCGCAAAACTCGACCCCCCCTACTGTAAGTCCAGCTACATTCCCAGAATCTTCCGAGTTTGAAAGTTATTATGATGATGATACTAACACATATCTAAAAAGAACACGTCAGTATGTAAAGGGAACTCTAAAATATGAACTTACAGTAGGTAGTGATGGTGTTTATACTACAAGATACTCCATTGGGAAGTACGAATACACATATACAAAAACAGGAGTAATTGCACCAACTCGTGGAAATGCAGGTTCTAAAGCAAACTATAGTAATAATGCTGATACTCCGTTTCCATCAAGGAATGGAGACACCGGAACTGCTCATAATGGTACTGGAGGAGCAGGAGGAGCTAAAGGAATTCAAGGTGGAATTACTAACATTACAGCTACTACAGCTACTAACATTACTATTATTGATTCATAATCAAAAAAAATGATAACATTATAATATAAATCAAAATATGACCAAAAGATCATTCTCTGATACTAATGATGAAATTCTTTATCTTAAAGATAAAATTAAAGAACTTGAAGAAAAATTAGCACTATCAGAACCTAAACTTATTAAAAATCCTATACAACAAAATAATTTTGTTCATAATTCCTTAGAATCTGGTAGAATCATTCACAATCTTGCATATGAATCTACACTACAAGAATACAGTGGATTCTATGATTTTAGAACCTTAAATAATTTTAATTTTAAAAATATTTATAATAATAGACTTACAAATGATGTTGCTATCAACAAGAAAAAAGAAATAGTAATTAATTATTATAAACAACATAAAAAATTAATCAATTTTGGTAATATTAAACTTGTTATTATTCTTGATAATACTGATGAAAATAACAACACATTCTGGATCATAGATGGACAACATAGAATTAAATTATTTATTGAACTTAATAACAATACAGTTGATATACCATCTACAGTTCCTATTCTAGTAAATGTTAGTGTTAAACTTGTTAACAACGAAGCAGAAATGAATGATTACCTTCAATTATATCAACAACAATATCAACCAGATCTTCGTCTTTTTTCTACAACTTTAATTGAACGTAATATTAAAGATTTTTTGATAGAAAAATTTAGAAATAAATACAAAAAAGCTTTTAATCGATTTGATAATCATATTGCAAATAATTTTAATAAAACAACACATAATTATGAACAAAATGGTTATATCAGTGATGGGCTTGTCGCTGATCTATACAATAAAATAAATATTTTTAATAAAATATATATTATTCAAAACCCGAATGTTATTGAAGAAATTAACACCTACCTGATTACTAACAAGTTCAAATGTAAAACTAATAGAAGAAATATTGAAGACTGTGGTAATTGTGCTTATGGTCTTTTGTATTCTTCTAGTTATTCTGAAAATTATTATGATAATATTAATGACATATTCAAACCTGAATAATTAATTTATATTAATTTTTTCTAAAATGTTTTAAACTTTTGGTTCATTAAATATATATAATTTATATTAAAAATGATAACAAAATAATATACTTATGTCATACTTTGAAAGATGATATAATGGATAGCATATTTGCAGAATGTTATGAACCATTATATTTAGATATATTAGAACTTGAAACTACAATAGAACTATTAAAATTAAAAATTATGTTTTAATAGTATCTATTTTATTTTTACAAATATCCAATACTACAACAAATTCTTTTACCACCATTTTATATTAAAATATATAACATCATTTTTATACGTGCGATTCATAATAAAATGTTTCATTATATTCTTCATCAAAACTTACATTATTATTTGTATATTTAACATCGGTATCTCTGTATTCTTCATCAGAGCTTAGATCATCTTCGTCTTTTTTTACCAATTTCTTTTTCTCTATACAACTACACGTAAATATATCTGAAAACATTCTTTTGATATAACTCATTTTATTATTAGTATCCATAAACTAATAATTCTTCTTCTATTTTATTTTTCTTCTTGAAAATAGGAAAACATTTACACATTTTAATATATAATAATAAAAGATGTTAATGTCAAGTAAATCTGTAAATTTATTAAAAACAACTACTAATACTATTGCACACGAACTTATATACACTGCAATCAAATGCGATGTAAATGCAAATATCTACAGAGAATATTCAGGATATTTATCATTATGTAGTAATTTAATCGCATTTCCTTTAATTATTTTAACTAGCGTTTTAGGTATAGTTTCTACAATGCAAACAGTTGAATTAGAGGATAAAGATAATGACAATTATTTACATACTAATTCTAAAACTAAAATTGTAATTTCTATTCTTAGTATTTTTGTGGCTATAATGTCTGGATTACAGAAATATTGTAAGTTTGCGGAAAGAACTGAAATTACAAAAGGTTATGCTAAAAACTTTGAAAAATTAGGTCATAGTATTGAAAACTTTTTATACGAAATTAAAAATAATACGATTTCAACACAAACTGAAATATTTGATAAATTAATTACTAATATGTTTAAAGATTTTGAAGTTTTAATAACAGAATGCGATGATCAACCATCTAATATGTCAGATAAACAATCTAAACTTTTTGATGAAAAAGCAAAGATCTTAGTCAATAATACGGAACAAGATTCATCTGGAAATGATCCAAACAATACTAATACCGCATATTGTTGTAGAAGTATGACAAATTGTTTAAGTTTTTTATGTAATTGTTTTGAATATAGTTATGATGAAAATAAACAACCTGTATATAAATCTACATTAATACCTTTGAATAATTTAGATGTTGTTATTAACAATCTTAAAACTAAATACAGAAGACCAGTAATACAACCAATGCCACGTCCAATGCCACCTATAATAAGAATGTATCCAATAATAAATAACAATTAAATGTATTATATAATACCTGTTATAACATTATTTTATTATTTATCATACATATATTCTATAGAATCATATGATAATTTACTATTTATTTAAAAATGAGAACATATTTATTTATTTAATAATATGACATACTTTCAGGAAACTTGCTGGTATTATACAAATGGATACGAATGTAAATATAATAACTGTATGTTTAGTCATAATTATGATAAATGTATTGAAGCAATTTCTAAAAAACAATTTAAAATTTGCATTGAAGGTATTAATTGCAAACAAAAATGCAATAAAATACATAATCTTGAATATTGTAAATTAATTACACAAGAATTAGTTAATACTCAAGAATTAGTTAAAAACCAAAAAAACGAAATTGATTCTTTACAAATCAATAACAATATACAATCTTATCAAATTGAATGTTTTCAAAAACATTACAATATTAATTCATCACCTAATGAAACCTTACATTTGTTAAATGCTAAAAATACATTAACTGAAAAAGATCAAGAAATTGAATATTTGAAAAGTATTAAAAAAACTTATGAAGCTCAAATCAATAAACTTGTTCAAAAAAATAAAGATCTTCAAATTACAAATGATACTTTACAATTATTATATGACTGTAATAAACTGATATAAACATTAGATTAATTAAATTAATTAGGAGGTATTAATTCCTCTAATTGGTTGTGTGACGCAATTGGTTAGCGTGTCAGACTGTTAATCTGAAAGTTCTAGGTTCGAGTCCTAGCACAACCGTTTTATTTTTCTAAAATCATTTAAAACAATATTAAATTATTATTTTAAATGGTAAAACAAATTATAATTACTAATATAATATTATATTTTTCATATAAATTAATAAAAAATATTTATATAGCATCTAATTCATTAGATGGTTTTATTTAACTTCATCGTAAAGTGATTCGGGTAATATTAACTTATATTTTATTCTTGATTTATATAATGAAACAATTTCTTTAGTATTTTTTAAAGCTTTATCAATATTATCTTTATATTTTGAATCATTTATTTTTGCTTTATATAACACTACAATATCGTAATATGCTAAACAATATTTCTTACAAAATTCCATCATCTTTGTATCATCTTTAAATATTAATATCAGAAAATAATAGCAATGTGTTATTCCACAACATATTAATGCTCTACAATTTGTAGTTTCTTCATACATTTGATCATAAAATGCATATAATGTCATATTCCATTCAGTATCTTTATCATCTTTGTATATATTAACCATTTTAGTTGAATGTGATTGTAATAATCTAAATTCAGTATCAGCGTCTTTTAAAAATAATAAGGTTTCATCCATTAATTCCGGATACTTTGGATTTTCAATATTTTTATAAATATAATCATATTGAATATTAAATATTTGTGCTAATTTACCAGTAGCTTTTTCATAACTATTTAAAGCAACAGAAAACTTATTTTTATAACTAGTTTGTAATGTATTTATTTTTGTATAAAATTCTTTTTCTTCCTGTTTAGTCCATACTAACTCTTCTTCATTACAGTCATTACAATCTTTTTTATGTTCTTTCCATCCTATAACTTGACATTCTTTACTACAAAACCATACGGACTTACATTTAGCACATTTTTTTGTAGCATTTTCAATACCACAATTGAAACAACAAACCATTAATTATATAATACTATTTGATCATTTTTTTATAATAATGTTGAATACTTATTTGAATTGTAGAGATAATTGAAATACTAATTAATACTACAAATATCGTAAAAAAATTAATAGAATCTGGTTTAATAATATTAAACAAATAATCGCAACAATATATAGCAATCACCATTTGACTAAAAATAATCATAAACCATTTAATATACCACATTATATTACACCAAAATGTATTTTTATTAAAGTTTTTATTACACTCTATAAGATTTTTATTCAACTCTTTTAGAGATATTCCACTATTAACTGGAACATAATCTTCATCATCAGAACTATAATTATCAGAACTACTATCACTAACCGCTTTAATTCTCTTTCTCATACTGTAAGGCATTTGTATTTTCTACACAAATGCTATCATTTTTTAAAAGTCATCACTCACTTCTATCTTATCCGGAATAGCACTTTTACCACTTTCAATATTAATACTTCCTATTTGATATTCTGCTACTTTAGCATCAAAGAAATTAGTCTTACCATCTACAGCACTATACTCCATAAAATGAAATGGATTTTCTTTCATATATCTTTTGTTATATCCTAACATTACTAATACACGATCACCAATGTATAAAATATAATCTTTCATTAATTTACTATTCATTCCTATCATTGAACATTTAATACTTTCGTTTATAAATTGATCCTCTATATCAACAGCTTCATCAAACATTGCATACACTAATTCTTCAGGAACTTTATTATCCAAATATTGATATAACATACAAGCAAATTCAGTATGCAAACTTTCATCACGACTTATCAATTGATTTGCAAAACTTAAACCTGGTAATAATCCACGTTCTTTCAACCAAAATATAGCACAGAAACTTGCTGAAAAGAATACACCCTCAATTATAGCAAATGCAACTAATCTTTGTGCAAAAGAACATTCTTCATTACCTATCCATTTTAAAGCCCAATCAGCTTTAACTTTAATAGCAGGAAATGTTTCAATTGCTTTAAATAAATCGTGTTTTTCTTTTTCATCTTTACAATAAGTATCAATTAATAAACTATAAGTTTCTGAATGAACAGCTTCTATAGCTATTTGAAATGCATAGAAACATTTCGCTTCTGGTATATTAACATCTGCTAAAAAACGTGTTCCTAAATTTTCCATAACTATACCATCACTACCAGCAAAAAAAGCTAATATATGATTTACAAAATATTTCTCATCTTTAGATAATTTATCTAAATGTTTTAAATCTTCTGCAAAATTTATCTCATCAGCAACCCAATAAACAGATGCTTGTTTTTTATACATTTTAAATAAATCATTGTATTTAATAGGAAATAATACGTATCTTTCTGACGAATCTACGTCTTTTAGAATATTTTCATTTTTGTCAAACTTTTTAGAATGATAATACATATTATTTATAATTAATATTTTTTTATATATGTAAAAATGATATAAGTTTTATAGACATTATAAATGTCAGCCGATACCTGCCCAATATGTATAGAACTTTTTACTAAAAGAAAACTCTTTAAAATAAAATGTTTTAATTGTGATTTTGAAGCTTGTCGCAAATGTATTAGATACTTTGTTATTAATTCTTCAAATAATAATGTTAATTGTATGAATTGTAAGACAACTTGGAATGATAAGTATATTAGTAATGCTTTACTTCCTGCTTTTTTCAAAACAGACTATAAAAAACATACTAATAAAAATAGTATTGAAGAACAATTAGCACTTCTTCCTGATATACAACCTGAAGTTGAACTTATTATAGAAAGAGAGAAAGCCGAAAATGATTACCATTCAATTATTAAAATGAAAATAAATATTTACAAATATATTGATACCTATAAAAAAAATAAAATATCAGAGTTTATTGAAGAAATTAAAGATGAAAATCTCAAAAAAATTGATGATAAATATCAAGAAGAATTGAAGAAGCCACGTAATGAAAGAATGAAAAAATCAAATATTACTAAAATGTTTAATGAAAATAAATACGAAATTAATAAAAAAGCTATAAAACGTTTTAATACATATATTGAAGATATAAACGAAGATAACAAAAAGTATATTGAAAAAAGTATTAAATCAAATGAACTAGAAAAGAAAGAAATTGAATTAAACAAAATTATTAATAAAAAAAAAATTATTGTTAAAACTATTTATAATCGCCCTTGTTCTAATTCAAATTGCAATGGTATGCTTAAATATGATTCTAATCTATGTAGTATTTGTTATCATATAACCTGTTCTAAATGTCTTCAATCTTACAATGAAGATATTAAACATCATACCTGTAATGAAGATGATGTTAAAACAGCTAAACTTCTTAAACAAGATACTAAATATTGTCCTAAATGTAATTTTGGAATTACTAAAATATCAGGTTGTGATGTTATGTTCTGCACACAATGTAATACGTCATTCAATTGGAAAACAATGGAAATATTAACTAAAAATCTTCATAATCCTCATTATCTTGAATATTTGCGTAAAGCTGGAACACAACGTGAAAGAGATAATGTTACTAATAATTGCACTGCTAATCCAACTATTACTGATTATGATACTGGAAGATTTAGTAATATTAGAAATTTTTGTTATGCTGTTATAATATTTAAACCTTTTAGAAGTATTATGGATAAAGGTATCAGTGTTATTCAATATATTCTCCATATAAGTGAAAATGCTATTAATATTCGTACTAAAATAATTTATTATGAAAATTCAAATAGACAAGCGCGTTTCAATCTTCTTCTCAACAAGATTAATCGTGATGCTTTTAACGAAATTGTAAGTAAAAATTGCTATGAAATTAGAATTTTAACACAAAAAGAACAAATTGTTCTTACAGTTAGAGATATATCTACAGAACTTATATTCAATTTATCAAATAATGAGTTAATGGCTATTAACAACAGTATATTTAATATACTTGATTCATCTACATCTACTAATACTTTTGATAAAATTGCTAATAATACAGAAAGTTTCTTTCAACCCTATATAGCAGTAGAAACTTTTAAAAACGTTATGAATCAATTAGACAATATTATAACAGAAATTAAAAAAATATCACAGTATTGTATTGAAGAAGATAGAGAACTGTCTAAACTTTATGGTAGATCTGTTAATTATATGCTCAATCTTTACCTCTACTAAAAAGTAAATGACCAATTTATTAAATAATATTAAACTAAATGTAGAAAGATATCTTATTTTTATTAATAAAATTGATGATTTACCATTTCCATTTGATGATTCATTATACATTGAAGAAACTTTAAATTATCATATATATGAATTATACAATGTATGTGAAAAAAATAACAATATAAATATTATATTATCAAAAAAAATATTTGAAAGATCTATTAATAAACCTAAAAAATATAAAAGATTTTTATTAAATTCTTTACCAAAAATATTATTTATTGTTGAATCAAATGTTATAATTAAATAATTCAAAATCTAATTGTTCATTTATTCTTTTTGAATTATTAGCAACCTTAATATTTTTAATAAGATCTTCACGTTCTATCTTTATCAATACTTTTTCAATTCTTCTTCATAATTTTCAAATCTATAAACATCAGTTACTAATTGAGTTTTATAATCCAAATCAGGATCTTTATACTTATCTATATTTGAAAGAAGCATTTTCTTAATCCAATCGTTTATATTATTATTTTCTGCTAAAATCCTATGTTTATCTGGACCCATTTTATAATTGTTTTTTAAACATTTATAACTCTCACTTCTATCATTTAATTCATTCGTTTCTAAATCTTCAAAATATAAATGATTATACCACGATATTATTCTTGTTACAGGATGTCTAACAAAAACAAAAGAATATGTATTTAATATTTCATCTTTACGTAAATTAATTTTATTAACATTTAATAAAGCTGTTATAGTATCACCACCTGTTTTAGGATTATGAATAAATACATATAATTTATTAGTCATTATAATTAAAATGTATGAACAATTACTTAAGTTCGTTATTGGTGGAATACTTATTATTACTTTAGATTATTTTGCAAAAATTAAAAATAGTAAAGTTTGTGCTTTTATACCTGCAGTTCCTATATTATCTTTAATTGGTTTATATTTTATTTGCTCTCATAATGGAAATATTAAAGATTATGTTTATAATCTAGTTTTATATTTATCAATAAGTGTTATATTTTATTTATTATTACAATATAAAATTAAATTGTATATTATTTTACCTATCATTATAACACTTTATATAACTGCTATCATATTATCCATTAAATAGAAATCCTTAAAGCAATACTCATTGCTTGCAATTCTTGAATTATCAATTTAAATGCATAAGGTATTCTTACTTGTGATGGATCTATATCATTCTTACAATAATTACAATTATATAGATTCCTTTCACTGTTTGATACCATTATCATTCCACATATCTTACAAATATACTGTTTAGAATTATCAGAACAATCAAGCATTTTCTCTTTTAAGAATAAACTTGCACCGTGCGATAATATAGCATCTCTTTCCATTTCCCCAACTCTCAAACCACCAGCACGTGATCTTCCTTCACTTGGTTGCCTTGTTAAGAATACAATAGGACCATTAGATGATCTTGAATGAATCTTATCACATACAATATGCTTCAATCTTTGATAATATGTTGGACCTATAAATATAGTGGTTTTCATTTGTCTTCCAGTATATCCATCATACATTATTTCATTACTATGTTTTTCCATACCATAAGATTCTAATTTATTACAGATATCTTCTACCGATAGATCATTATATGGTGTGCAATCCTGAATATTACCTTCAATACATCCCACTTTACCCAATACACATTCCATCAATTGGGCAATTGTCATTCTTGACGGAATAGCGTGTGGATTCATTATTAAATCAGGTGTAATACCATCTTTTGTATAAGGCATATCTTCAGAATTATATATCATACCTATACTTGCTTTTTGTGCAATACTTGAAGCTAATTTATCACCAACCGCAGGTTTGCGATGATTACGAATTCTTATTTTACAAAAAGCATAACCTTCATTATTAATTTCATTATAATTCATATCTACTGTGCCTTCTTCATTAGACTTAATAGCAACACTTGTATCAATATTATGTATCTTACCTTTAATTTTTTTAGGCATTATCTTTCCTACAATAATATCACCGGCTTTAACATATGTATTTTTATCAACAAAACCATTTTTATTCAATTTATCGTAATTAAATTGTTTTGATATATCTATTTTTTCAGGATTACAAAATACTTCCTCTTCACCTGTCGAATGGTTCTTATTACATTGCTCTTTCAAGGTTTTATAATGAGTGCTTACGAATAATCCACGATCTAAAGCATCTCTATTCACTATAATACCATCTTCTTGATTAAATCCACTATAAGTCATTATAGCAACTACTGCATTTATACCTGATGGTAATTCGGCTGCCTGAGTATATTTACTCAATTTAGTTGCTATCAAAGACTTCTGTGGATAATTTAGAACATTAGACAATGTATCTAATCTTGTATTAAAATTTGTCATATACAAACCTAAAGCTTGCTTGCCCATCGCGCTATTGGCGCTAAAGTAATTTCTCTTTGTTATAAATGAATGATTACTACTCTCAACCTCAATATCTGCAATTTGCACATATTTGTGAGATTCTACTTTAACAGGCTGGAATAAAGCTTCACCTTTAATAATAACATTTTGTTTAAACTCATTTATTTTTGTTTTATTATCTGTAGTTGAGGCTTTTAAATATTCAACATATAATCCACTTTTAGTTGCTTTGTGAATTGAATATTTATAACCAACAATATTGTAATAACGAATTAAATTATCTTTATAACTCCTTATTTTATAACCAATTATAGCTCTATTAGCAGTATTAGAATATTCAATTGGTTTTAAATAAGTATTAATATTAAATTCATTAAATAAATCTGAACATTGATACATAAATCTTAATAATCCATCTTTCATATTTGGAATTGATTGGTTAGCAGTTTGAGGAATATCAAGACTAATTGCTTGTGATTTTTCGTTAAAGTATGTATGTTTAATAGTACATCCATCACCACCTTGAAAACCTGCTAAGAAATGACGTTTAGTTTCCATACTACCATTCATAATCCATTTTGGAATTGGTTTACGAACAGTTTCAGTAGTTTTACCATATGAAATACCTAACATTATTAACAATGTAGGAAATGGACCATTATAACATACATCAAATGTATGATGATTACATCCTGATGTTGAATGTGTTCTAAATCCTTCATTAATACGATTTGCTTTAAACCCTAATTTAACTATATCATCGTTAAAATGTTCAGCATCATACAATGATTCAAGTGATGCTTGAACTTGCGGTGTTCTTCCACCGTGCTTTTTATCATATACATTAATAGCACCATCTGC
>Ga0257110_1000849_pt1 | contig 14386 bp, 6 predicted proteins | sample LP_taG_7_FD_190184 | JGI IMG/M metagenome (GOLD analysis project Ga0257110, IMG submission 190184) | Marine microbial communities from Northeast Subartic Pacific Ocean, Canada - LP_J_2015_P26_10m | ecosystem: Environmental > Aquatic > Marine > Oceanic | place: Canada: Northeast Subartic Pacific...
CCTTTAAAGGATTCTTTAATATCGCTTATACGTCCTTCCTGAGATACAAATTTAATTTTACTAGCCATAGGACTTAAACTTAATGTATTACCTGCTGACCAATTACCTAAACTCCAGAATAAGAACTGCTTACCTGAATACAACCAATCATTAACATCACCAATATCATTATTGAAATCATTAAAGTCATAACCCATTTCTTTTTGATATCTTCCTAAGTCTATTAAGAATTCAAAAAGTTCATGTGCTGTTTTGTATACTGTTCCGTATTCTACACGTTTAATTTCGCCTGTACTTTCTAAATAGTATGTTGCTTCTGCAGAACCTGTAGTAGGTAATTTAGGAAGTCTTTGATAAAATTCTGTATTTGTTACAGATGTTCCTGCAGGAATTTGTTCTTTTGCTTGGTAATAATTGTAACCTGATTTTACTATGTCGCCTGCAACATAGGCTCTGCTCATATCAAATGCACTAAAGTTAGCAGGTTCTCCACCCACCGCAACTTCAGTTTTTTGACCATCTTTGTTAGGAACACCAACTTCAAAAAATCTTTTTGTACTTGCAAATCCGTTTATTTTATAATATCCGTCTTTGGTCAATTCTACATTAACACCGGTATAATGATTTGTTGTACTCATCGGACCATGATGTATATTAACTTGAATATCTTCATGAGGTAATATTAAACTAGAACTATCTCCTGTTGTACTATAACTATCACTGAATACGGTCATAGTATCTTTGTCGATGAAGCCTGCAAACTTATGTCCTAATTTTCCGTTAACGGATTTAAATGGTATAGCAAATTCGTTCTGTGTGCTTATACCCTGGAATCTTAAATACGAATCTATAAATTGTGTATAGCCTGTATTTGTTAATAATGTTTTCTTATCTGCCGCCATGTTACCATGCACTATTGCATCTTTAGTTTTGTAACGTTTTAATGTTGTTTTATCTAACAACTGAATGGCATTTGCAGAGCCACGAATAATTTTTTCGGGTTCTGCAAATACACTGGCAAACTTACCGGGCTTGGTAAGAAATAGTGCCTCCGCTATAGCGAAGGGATATTGTTCTGAATATTTCCATGCATTTTCAACTGGTGCACCATCTCCAAACTTCCAATCGGAGCCTGTTAATGTTGTATCAGATGCATACGCAATGTTTAATGTATTTGTTAATGTATAAGTTACTGTGCCAGCAGACGAATGTGTGCCTGCACCTATTATGTTGTTTGCCAAATCTGTTGGCGTATATCTATATTTTGGGCCTGTAGTATAGGGGTATACTGGGTTGCCGTCAGCATCTTTTGTTGCAACGTAATAGTATGTGCCACCAGGAAAATCTGGTGTTACTCCATACCTGCCATTAAATTCGTCTAAGTCACCTGTTGCAGAATCGTATACATAGTCCTCTATGAACTCGCCTGACGGTGTTCCACCTACACCTGGTGCTATTGCTGACCTTAGTCCTGTTCTTAAACTATAACTGCTTTCTAATCGTTTAATTGCACTGGTATCATTTAATCTATCGGTATATCCATATGGTCCATAAATTGGTAAGCCATCAAATGACCAACCTAGTATAGGTGAATGCGTGTCGATTGGCCAATCGGATAATCCAACTGATTCTGGGCCTGGTTGTATGTAGCCATATACATTGTTTGAATCTGGGTTACCGCCAACGGTATCTCTTCCTGACTCATTTCTGTACATATTATTATAATGCCAATTACTTGTAGCATCTATTGTTATACCTGCATTTGCATTAAAAAGTAATGCTCCATTTACTGCAATACCTACGGAAGTATTCGATGTACTTGTTGCACTTGCAAAAGATGTAACTGTATTAGATTTTGCATTTGACTCTATAACATATTTTAATTCTTTACTTTCTATATATGCTGTACTTCCTTCTATCGGGAATGTACCAACTGTATGATTTTGTAAATTGTTTGTGGTTAAGTTTAAGAATGTATCAGTACCACTTGTTCGTTCACTTATATTAAGACCATCAGTAGTATGAATAAATGTCGATGCGTTAGCACTAGCCGTTCCTGATTCTGTATTTGACCACGAGACTGTTTTAGTTGTTGCACCTGTGTTTACAATATTTGCTGGTGCTAATCTTTCAGCATTTACATTAACAGGTAATTCTAAACTTAGTCCTATACGTCTATACGGATTATTAATCTTATAAGCATCATTTGTAATATTTTCTCTTGTGCCTTGTCTAATAATTCCTTCTTCTAAATCTTTCCACATTGGTTTATTACCACTACCATAATTGGTATATGTTGTAGTAATATATTGAGTATCCCACCATGTTGGTTTTTTAATAAAGCCAAGCATTTCCCATGGATGAGTATGTGGTCTTTCTGTGTCGTAACAGGCTTCAAATATTCCTCTCCAATAACTAGGAGATGCTGTTCCAAAATTATAATTCCATGTATTAGAATCATTGGCATCATAATATTCATTTGAAACAAAATCTACTTCATTTCTAGCAACAAACTTATTAAAGTTTTCTCTTAGTATATTATAATATGTTGTTCTATCTACGCCTGTAGTTCTAAACTGTCCAGGTCTAATATTATGTACATTCAAATCTGGGTATTTAATTCTTTCTCTATAAACAGTTTGGATACTATTATAAATACGTCTTTCAAATTCTAATAGAATGTCGTCTTGTGTATCATTGTCTGCTATAGTTCTACTTCCATCGTGTCCAACAATAACATTAATGGTATCTTTAAAACTTGTATCTGAAAGCATTTCTGGAATGTAAACAGGTGTAAGTCCCATTGCCGCTGTTGTTGGAGGACACTGAGCACTTTCTCTATTTTTATTAAAAAATCTAACTTTAATTGTATTACCTAATGTTAAAGTATAATTTTCTGTGAATGTTAATGTGCATACACCTGATGCTGACGTAATTGTGTAGTCGTTATCGACTAGCAACATTACATCATTGCCATTCGCGTCTTGGTTATAAACTAATATAGTGTTTTCTATCTCTGTTTTATCTACATAGTTTGTAAGTGTATATTCTTTTTGTACTATGTTATTTGTAATAATAGTTTCTTCGGTATATCTGTCACCTAATGCTAACATGTAACTGTAATCAAATACTAGTTTTCCTGGGTTGTAAGATATAACATTTTGTAATACATCTTCTAAGATAGCATGATTGGTCATACTAGTGGTATCGTTATTATTAATATAACGTTTAATTTCTTTCTTTAATCTGTTTTTATATTTGAGATATTCTTCGCCGTTAAATCTCATGGCATCCACGATATTGAAATTATCGTTGCTTATTAAAAATCCTGCCATTTGCAAGTCGTCGTCTGTTTGTACAATTCTGTCTGCAAATGTTTTATCATCTGTTATGTTTATAAAATTATTTGTGCCTAGAACATTACCTGTTATAGTTTCTTGCCCGCCTATATAATTTACAATATGCTCTAAGTATTGCGGCTCACTAATTGTAAGTACATCAGACTTCTCAGTATTAGAATACCAACTAATAGGTAATTCAAATCTACCTTCTCTTTTAACATCTTTAATAATACCTGTATCGGAACTTGTTCTTACTTCTATAACATCGTTAAGTTCTAAATTAAAAGTGTTAAATGTTACACTTTTTAAATTTGTATCATATGTCCAGTCTGTTCTTTTTAAGCCATTTACTTTTACATTAAGTTGTGTATTATTATTTGGTACTGCTGTAATTTCCCAAACAAGTTTTTTTGTATCTAAATTATTTTGAGTAACAATAAATGTATCTTCTATTTTTTGTTTGAACGGTGTTTTGTGTCCTACCCAAGTAGTGTCATAAGTAACATCACCGTTAGGTAATATTTTCTTATAGTAAATGTAACCTTTAGCAAAGTTTGTTGAGTTACCACCAAACGGTATGTAACTTATAACGTCACCTGATAAATTATTATCGTAAACTATTTCACTAAAGTTATTAAAATTTTTGTATTGTAACGGAAAGCCTAAAACACTATCATTAACAGAATTTGTTAATCCTGGTTTGTATGAAAATATTTTAGTACCTGCAAAAGAAGATTGCGGGTATGTTAAAGTGTCTCCTAGAGATTTTTTATTAACATCATATCCTTGAAATAGTGGTGCAGTATTTACTTTAGTTTTTTGCTGTCCGACCAACCATTTTGTTCCTGACCAATAATATTCTTTACCCTGGTGATTATTACCAAATAATATTGAAACAATATCGCCTACTTCTGGTGAATACGGAACAAAATTTCCATCTCCATCTACTGCTCCTGTTGGATTAGTATCTGCAGGAAGCCTTGTTAGTTTAACTCTATCTTTGAATGTTAGTTCTGTACCATCTGCAATAGTATCTGCATTTGAAGATGTTATTGTATTTGTACTTCTATTAACTGTTAATACCAGCGAGCCTTCAGAAATACCTGTACCTGATATGGTTGCACCTATATATACATCTGTTGTTGATGCTAACACAATAGTAGCAGACGCACTAACTGAACCGTTTACAGTTTGTTTTTGCTCGTCTTCTACAACATAGATATATCTAGATACTGCTGTTTCTTCATCTGGTATAATAATTTTATTATTAATTTTTAGACCTTGGCTATCTAGTGGAGCACTTACAGGTCTGCCTTCTATTTCAGAAAGAGTATAATCTTCTCCGCTTAAATCTGCACTAAAACTTAAACCGTTATTACCAAAATTATACAGTTCTAAATTTCTGTCAAATTCTAGAATAGGTCTTTTTGCTCTATATTTTTTAGCAGGTAATGAGCTTCCTGACTCTAAAAATCTGTCTTTGTGATGCCAAAAGTTAATTCTACTCCAGGTATTATTATCTGTTGTTCCTCTTTGCATTAACATATAGTCTGGTGTTTCTTGCGTGTTACCACCGTCCCATGGGCCATTATCAAAACCATAGGCACCGTCATTTATATAAGATAAAAATCCGCCTGCTCCTGTAACATAACCTTTCCAGTAAGGAACTCCTGATTCAGTTATATCTTCTAAGGTATTAAAAACTGTTCCTGTTAGTTGTCCTAATGCATCGTAGTATGGTCTGGCTGATAAACCTATTGCTGTAACAGAGCCTGAAGGCTTGTCTGTAGCAATTAAATTTGATTCTGCTGTAATTACTTCTTGGTCCCACGGTTCAAAAGCCGGGGTCGAGAACACCGCACTATAGTTTTGTTCTTTTGCATATAATATAATGCTTTCGCCAACACCCTCTACAATGTATCTAGCACCCATGTAAGATTCAGGTATTACATGTTCTCCAGTAAATTCTACTATAGCACCATTCTTTAATTCGATACCGTTAGGCGAAGTATAAGACTTCTTGCCTATTATATCTTTTAGTACATTAATAGGTGTTGTTAATGTTCCATTAAGTGAAATAGTTCTTGGGCCTTCTGTACTCCAAAAGTATTCTTGATAGTTTACTAACTTATCATAATTAATTGGAGGAAGGAAACTGTAAAAGTTTGTATCAAATAAAACGTTTTGTTTATTTGTATCTGCACCATAACTGTTTAGTTGATTTAAAAAATCTTCATAGAACAGTATGTTTGTAGAATTGCCTTCTATGGGATCTAGAGAATTGACAACTGGTTCTAAACTATATTTTTCTCTTTCTGGTGTATGTTCTTGTACATAAAAATCTCTATCAGCATTAAATTGCTCAAATTCTTTTCTACCAACGTAGGCTGAAATGGATTCAATATTACTTTTACTGAATAATTGCTCTACTGTAGTTTCGAAAAAGTTTTTCAGTACAGTAGTCTGTAACTGTCCTGGTAACTTTTTAATTTGTTTATCTGCCATGGTTTTCCTTAATATCCACTATAGCCGCCACCACCGCCAGAATCACCTGATCCTGAACCACCGGAGTTGGAACTACTATTTCCAACAGAGTTGTTTAAAGTAATTGTATTACCTAAAGTTGTGTTTGCAACACTTTGGTCTAATACATACGTTCCATGATAGAATGTTACACCATTAGGCATATAGAATGTTTGTCCAAAGAATATGTGTGCATGACTAGTACCATCTCCTGCAAAATTAGATGCTTCTAGAGTTGCATATAACGGATAGTATCCATTAATTGCATATGGTCCTGTGGATTTTTCTGCTCCGTCATATGTTGTAAATAAACCTGAACTTGACTTATCTGGTTTAATATTTCCATGTGTTAATTTATCTACAACATCTATATCATCTATAGATGCAGTACTTAAAAATAATTCATCTGAATCTGCTTTAACTTGGAACAAGTCTCCAAATACTCCGTTTGCTTTTTTAGGTACAATAACAATACTTCCTATTGAGTTACCTACCTCTTGATGTATATAACTACTTAATTCTGTGAAGTAAAAAGTATCTCCAAAGTCCCAGTTATCTACATTAAAATATTTATTAATTGCAGTAACTACTTGGGTTTTAATTTCGTTATCGCTTAAACTAGTACCTGGTAATCTAACTACTTTAAATCTTGCTTGTAATTCATTCATTGCATCGGCTCCAAATAACATTTTAAACTTTCCACTTTTAAATACTAATTGGTCACTTGCAGATTTAAATTCTTGTAATATTGCAAATTCATTTTCTAACATCGAACTTGTTGGCGGTGTTGGAAATGCTGTTCCAGGTACATTAATATATGCTTGTATTTGCGTATGGTAAGAAGTTGTTAGTAAGAAAAATTCATGTATATTACTAATGCTAGGATCTATTCTTACACTATTATCTGCAATGTGTGTCCATTTAAATATCACACCATTCTGTCTTGCAGACTTTGTATTCTGCGTAAAACTTCTTCCTTTTTTAGCAAAATGATTTGAACTTTCGTAATTTGATACTCTTCCTAAGTCTGTACTACTTTTTGACATAATATAAACTTTACCTGTGTCTACAGCATAAACTTTTTTATTATGTAAACCGTTGGATGCACTTGTACCCTGGTTATTATCAAATGTATCAACAATAGTTTTATTTTTAACAAGGAAGTATTCGTAGTCTGCTGTATTATGAACTGTGCCTGTTGTTGGACTTACATTTGCATTACCTATTGAAACACCTGCAATTATAGTTTTATCAGAATTAAAACTAACTCCATTTTCTCTTCTCAAATCTAACATTCCTGATTTAACAGGTCTTGTATAAGTGTATCCGTCAAAGTCTTCGTAGTTTTCAAATATTATAATATCATCGTCTCCAACAAACTTTTCAAATTGGATAGGGTCATCTGGACTATCTGATGATTGCGTATTTACTGGTGTAACTTTAACTTTTTTAGGATCTGTGTATCCGTCTGAATACTGGAAGTTACCAATAGCACTATAAATTATAGGACTGTCTATTCTTGCATTGTCATTAACATACTTAATTGAAATTGTATCACTTCTATTATTTCTTGTAGTACTATCTACTGCATAATGATGTCTAGTATTCAACTCGACTTTAATATTACCTGTTTGTTCAGTAACATTACTATCTAGTAAATAAAAACCATTCGTATCTCCTGTCACACTAGGTGCAAGAGTATAGTTTACATTTTCAAATCTATATGCAATGTTTCCAGTGCCATCTAATATGTTGCCACCAAATGTTGTATTACTAAAAGGTATAGTAATAGTTGGTAATGAATTTATAACACCAGTATCGTCAACAATAACAACGTTGCCGTCATCTGTTGTTGCAGAACTAGTACCTAGTTCTATATTTGCTTGTTCTACAAATTCACCTGCGGCACCGTTTTTGTATAATCCAAAGTTAGATGTTAATGATATTTGTACATCAGAAAATTTAACATTTCTTGAAATTAAAGGAATGTTACTAATTGCTCCATTAGGTGCAAAGTAAGATCCTGTTGTAGGTAGATACCATCTATCGCCAAGAGTTGTACCGTCTTGGTCAACCCAACTAAATCCTTCTGTAAAACTTGGCTTTAAGTTTAAAGTTGGCAACTCAATAGTATCGTATTTTGCTAATCCTGTTGCATTGTCTTGTATTCTGTTTTGATTAACGTCATAAAAACGTATATCTTCTAGACTTTCAAATACAAACTGCGTACCTCTTATTTCTATGTCATATCTATATGATAATGTATCTATAGTATAGTAGTTAAATTTTATTATCCAACTTGCATCAGCACCTGTACCTGTTATGTCGCCTGTATTGCCTGCATTAAATTCTGTTAAAGCAGATAAGTTATTATTTTCTATAATATAGTATCTGTTTTCACTGGGCATAAATCTTAAACCAAATGTTGTTCTAGTAGTTAATGCATTTCTTAATTCTTGTTCTTCGAGTGCGAATAGTGTTTTTCTTAGCACCACTATAAGTTCGTCACATTTCCATCCGTTTTTAATTTCTTTATTAAGTTTTATTGGGCCGTTAGAAGTACTGCTAGAAGAATTTCTAACACCATTATTATCTATGCTTATAATTTTGACCCATTCATAACTTGCCTTGTCAGCAGGATCGTAAAATCTTAACATATATCCTGGCTGTATAATTTTAAAATTAGTATTTGCAGTATTAACATCTGTAGGATTACCTGAATTAGTGAATAACTCTGAGAGATAACCAAATTGTCCTATACCTTTTCTTGGCAATGTATTCCAAGATATGCCATATAAAGAAATATCAAACATATCTTGATATTGTGGCTCTGCCTTAATTGCAGTTCTAAACGAACTGTATATGAAATCGTTTAGTTTTAAATTTTTTATAATTGTTGGGAATTTAGTATTAATAAAGTCCTGTGCTGTATTAGTTTGCGTAATAGTAAATGTATCGCTAGAGTTACTTGCTTCTTCATACAATGCTCCATCCTCTGCAATGTTTGTAGTAGTCTGGAATGTTCCTGTAGGATCTGTAATATCAATATATCTACTATGCCCTGCATGTGTTTTATTAGTAACTTTTAATTTTTTAATATTTGTACTTTTAGCCAAAGGTAGTACTTGATAATCTTGTGCAGTTATCATTCTGTCCTGAGCGTAATAAGCCTTAGGTGCTCTTTCCTTAATACCTGCTAAACTTTCTGCTGGCAAACTGTTTGTTACAGCATTTTCTAATCTAGTTGTTATTGTTAAGTTATATTGTTTTCCGTCTTGTGTTAAGTACGGTATTGTTGTAACTGTACTTCTAACATCATCTGGTTGCAGTTGGAATCTTTCGTTATCACTTACTCTATAAAATGCTCTATATTTTCCTACCGGTACATTTGCAAAGTTACCATCTGCAAATTGTAGTTTAATACCACCTGTACCTAAGTTTTGTACAGCATATAGCAAAGGTGTGTTTTTTGCTTTAGTGTTATACATAAGTGTTTGTCCAACAGTATTTGGTACTTTAGTCCACTTTGATAATACATTATTAAGTGTGTCTACTTCTTGTAGGTATACGTCGAACTCATTGATGTTCTCAACATTAATATCTTGTTGTCTGTTTTCAATTGGTTGTGCAAAGTTAAATTCTTGTACATTTAATGTTCCTTGTTTGAACATCATAAAGAATCCTGTGTTCTTACTTAAAAGACCTAAGCCGTCGTTTCTATGAATAATCGAAAAATTGTTTTTAGCATCAGGGTGTTTTTCTGAAAAAACACCTGCGTCTTCAAAATCCATATTCACAAAATCAAAATTTCTATTTACACCGTTAACGTTTACACTAAATGAGTGTGCTAATGGAGAATTGTTAGGAGTATTAATATCATATCTATCTGTTAGTATGCCTCCAATTGTTCCTGTTTTAGCAGGTTTACTAAATCTATTTACATTTCCAAATGCACTATTCATGATAGTTATAAACTGTTCGTAACTGTCTGGGTTGTTGGCATCGTTCCAACTAATTGTTCTATCGTTTAAATTATTTCCTGAACTATCTGTTAATGGCTCATCAGTTGAAACACTAACAATTTTCATTAAGCCACTTGCAGGAATATTTCTTTTAGGATTGTAACCTAATTGTCTAGCAAGTTTAAATACTGAGTCTTTTCTTTCTGCTGTTTCTAGAAAGTTTTCTCTAGTATTAATATCCATTCTAAATGCAATACTTTGACCTAGGTAGGCAAGCAATTCTATAATTGCTATAAATTCTGAACTCTCAATATAGTCATTGAAGTTTTCAGGAAAGTTTGTTTTAATATATTCGACCATTGCATTTCTAATGGTATCGAAATCATATGCTTGGAAGTCTACTTGACTGTATGCCTGATAGGCTACTGACCAGTCTTCTGCCGCAAATAAATTGTTTTGTCTGCTGTTTACTGCCATATTAGTTCTCTACATTGTCCCTAGCATACTCTACAAATAAAGTGTCTTCGTTTAAGAAAGGCTTGAACTTTAAATGCACAGTTACACTAATAGTATGGTCGAGTACTTGCGTGAATAGGTCTGTGATTTCAACTCTAGGATCTTTAGAAACTACTCTCTCTATATCTTCCTTGATTTCTTCCATCACAAATTCATCCATTGGGTTCATTAATATATCCCAAATGCGTGTTCCGTAGGTTGGTCTCATTACTCGTTCGCCCCTTTTTGTATAGAGCTCGTTGAGTAAGTCTGATTTAATTAGTTCACCATCAATCTTAGTAAATGGTGCCCTTACCTTCCCTACCGTGCTAAAGCCTCGATAAATGTTTGCCATATCAATATTTATCATAAACGATTAAAACTAGTTTTAATATGCCTAAAAAAAGGTTGACTTTGTAAATAGTTGAATACATAATAGCATAGTAAGAATTATCTTGCTTGTAAAACTAAGGAAACGTAAAATGCGTAATATCATTGACCGATTTGATGGGATCTGCAAAAAAGCCGACGACATCAATAGGAAAATTAAACTTACTGATAGTTCTCGAGGTTACGGCCCGAGATTTTTCAAAATGCAACACAAAAAGCAAAACCGTCTACATTCTGTAGGCATTTATGATTACTATACTAAGAACTATGTTCTCTTTGAGATGGTCAACTTAGTTGGTCAAAAAGGTAAAGTGCCCCAAGAATTTTATGACATGGAAAACATGTTGAAAAATGCACAACCACAACTGTAAGAATATAGTATTCATTCACGGCAGTGGGCAAAGTGGATTAAGTTATAATTTCTTACGAATATTTTTACCTGAACACAATTTAATTACAGTAGAATACGATACCCAAACAGCACCCGATATAATATCTAGAAACATATATACAGAGGTATATGAAGCCTTTGGTGATGAACCTTTTTCTGTTATTGCACATAGTTATGGTTGTATCGTTGGTTTACTTGCTATAAAATCTTTACATAATTGTGAAACATTTATAGCCATGAGTGCCCCATGGGGAGGAAGTAGAACTGCTAAATGGTTAAGTTTAGTTTTTAGGCAAAGCAAACTGTTTGAATCTATGAAACCAGGAAGTGCCATTTTAACAGCATTAGAAACGATTTCAAATAACTTTAAGATAATTAATATAGTAACAACAGGATTTAACGCAAGTGGTAACGACCTTGCCGGTATGGGAGAGTCTAACGATGGTCTTCTAACTGTTAAAACACAAAAGGCGATTCCTGAGAATCTTAATAACGTCATTGAAATAGAAATGACAACCAGCCATAACGAAGTTTTATTTAATTATAATACTGTTGAAATTATAAAAACACAGGTATTTCAAGATGACTAATACTTCACTTAACGACACCTTAGAAGAGCAACTTCGAACTATGCTTGTTGAAAAAAACAATGAGTGTAATGCATTAAAACACGAAATTATCGCATTGAAAAAAATGGTTGCTGAAGAGCAAGAAGGTAAGTATCGTGCTTATATTAAATTTGCGGATCTTCAAAGAGAAACAAAACAGACTTTTTAAGGCTCGCTTCTTTTAACGTCTCTGGTCTCATGTCCAGGCCACGGTTCCCTAGTTGGCAATTCTTCTATAATACTATTTGTAGTTAAAGGATCACCCCGTCTCTCACCTTGTGTAGGCATAGGATCATCTGCTGAAGTATCTTGATATTCATATATCCATTCCGGCAATCTATTAACTTCTTCTTGGTGTACAAATTGGTCAATAGTTAATGCCTGTATACCGTTAGTGCCTTGTGATGCACTTCCACCATCATTTAAGTGAACCTCACTACCTAGAACATTTGTTAATCCACTGGATTGTATATTTGTTTCTCCGCCTGAAGAAAGATGTGTTCCATCGCTAGATGTTAAGTAAGATGTTCCTTTAGCAACATAGTGTGCATCTTTTAATGATGTAAAATGTGTATTGTTTTTACTTACAATATGCATACTGCCTAAATCATCGGCTGTCATAATAAAATCTTTTCTGGCTTTAGCATTAATCTCTGCTCCAGCATTTATATTAAGCATACCATGTTGTTCACCTTCTGGGGTCACAAAATCTTGTGCCGTACCGTAATTACCAGCATTTATATTAATAGCAACATTGGCATCTATATTAATATTATTATCGGCTCTCATATTAATATTACCTTTTGCTCTATAGTTAATATCTTTTTCACTATAAACTTGAATGTCTCCGTCGGCACCTAATTCAACCCATGCAGTACCTTTTGCATTGATAACGTACACTATACCATTTACATCATCCATTAAAATTTGGTTGCCGCCGCCAGTTCTTATTCTGATGTTTCTATCGTTGCCATCAACATCACCGTCGTCCATAGTAAAACTATGTCCGCCACTTCTATTAGTTCCATCTTTTTTTGCTGTATCTAAATTTACTAATTCTGGACCTGGAGTTAAAATACCAAATACTCTACTAGGTGATTCTCTTCTTGCACTAGCATTAGATACACCTCTAAGAGCATCATTAATTAAACCTTGATCCAATATTGGTTTTGTGATGTATGGATTAATTGGTCTCTGAGAGCCCTTACCATGGTCAATGTTATCTGTATTTCTATTAACTTCTCCAACAGGTACTTTTATATCCGTACCAAATGTTCTTCCGCCTGCATTACCAGGAACCATATGTTGCATTTGGTCTGGGAATAAGCATCCTATACAAAATGGAAATTTAGATTTGCCGTCAGCAAAACATATCAACACCCAGTTGCCTGGATCCGGTGGTACCATCCACATGCCATATGTTTTTTGTGTTTCAACAAAGGCTTGTAAATTATCTCCAATCTTGTTGCCTGGTGTACTTCCTGCAAATGGTGAACTCCAATATGCATTTACATAGTTACTAGGATTATCTCTGTCTTTACCTAAAGCAGGTAACCATACTGTGAGACGACCGCTGTTAGTATCATCTTTTGGACGCACAATAATTTCACCTAGATAAATTCCAAAATCTAAGTCAGCCTGTTTTTTAAGACTTTGCGTAGGGTTTGATAAACTTTGTTTAAATTTATCTGCTGTATATCTTCCGCTTTTTAATCCCATTAATCTTCTCCACCGTTAAAAAATGCTCTTTCTCCGCCGCCGCCGTAATCAACATTGGTCATGTCGAAGTTGGCTAAACTTAATGCTGTTTGTTTTTTAGCATTTAATTCACAATCAAACATGCCATTACTAAAGTTTGCAGTAACTTGGAATATCTGGTATACCCCACTCAAAAAGTATGCTGTACCTTGTTTAGACATGTAACCTGTGTTATTATCCTCATCATCTAAATCAGGGTCTATAATACGTGGTGTTTGCATGGTAAACAAAAAGTAGTTATCATTGCTAGTATAAGATATAGCATCATTATCGGTAACTGCTTGAGCATCTTCTAGGGCAGTAGTAAGACCTGACGGTTTCTGTGGATCTACTGGCATTGGCCCTAAGAACCAAGGATCGCCCCTAACAGTTAATCCTAAGTCTACAAGTATACTGGCATCGTTTACATTATTATACATATATCCAAATAATGTTGCTTTAGGAGTACCATCACTTGTATTACCACTTGTAGCAACAACACTCTTTGTATAATCAAACGACGGTTTAGAATCAGTAGCAATATCTCCACGTATCTGAGACACAAGAGTATTAATTGCTTGTTGTCCAGACAGTTCGCCTATAACTGTTTCGGAACCTCCTGCATTATCTAATAAATCCGCACCATATAAGTACCCACTTGCTTCAGGTGTGTAAGGTTGTTGATTTGGATTACTATAATCCTGGTCTACAGGCACAAACAGGTCTGTATTGCCGTTTGCACTTTTATAATACCCTAACGGATTTTGTCCGTTGTTGTTTAAAAATATTATTGCTTCTGCTAAGTTGTTTTGTTTTTCTTTTGAATTTTGTAAATCTTTAATTTCGTCATCAGTTAATCCTAATGTATCTTGAATACGTTGCATAGAACTAGGATCGTCCATTGCTTTTAATATGCCGTCTTTATCTTCTTGCTTGGCG
>Ga0257110_1000850_pt1 | contig 14363 bp, 20 predicted proteins | sample LP_taG_7_FD_190184 | JGI IMG/M metagenome (GOLD analysis project Ga0257110, IMG submission 190184) | Marine microbial communities from Northeast Subartic Pacific Ocean, Canada - LP_J_2015_P26_10m | ecosystem: Environmental > Aquatic > Marine > Oceanic | place: Canada: Northeast Subartic Pacific...
AGATTCGAACTCACGACCTCTTGACTGCCAGTCAAGCGCTCTAGCCAACTGAGCTACATCCCCATTACTTGATTTGTCTTCTTAAGACTTGAAACAATTAATTCTCAAACAATTTAAAAGAACACCTCAAATTTACTAAAAACTGACAGACTTTTGACAGACATTTCTGTTCTTTTCGCTTTTAGCAGTTTTCTCAACACGCTTTGTTCCAAAGCTACTTATCTTATAAAAGTTTTCTTATCTTGTGGGGTAATCCTAACTAAATGAAAAAGATGGTTATATGAATAAAAAGACTTATAAAATATTAACCTTTACAATTGGAGGACTTGTAGTTTTCGGCGGTAGATATATCGGCTTGAGTCTTCTTCAGCGCATTATTGCATTTATTGTTATTGGTGGTTTATTTGAGATTATTTATAGGAAAACTAAAAAAGAAAACGAATGAAAAAACTACTCTTACTCTCCGTTATATCCATCTTCTGCTTTTCTTCTTTTTCACAAGAGGTATTAGATAATCAATCAGTAATTGATATGATAGAATTAGGCTTTGATGAGCAAGTTATTATTGATAAAATTGAGTCAACCAATTCTAATTTTAGCACTTCTATAGAAAAATTAAAAAGTTTGAAGTTATTAGGAGTAACTCAAAATATTCTTTCTATAATGATTAAGGAATCGAAAGAAACAATTCCAAATGAAGTAGTAGAGTATTATGACAGTGGAGCAATTAAATCTAAAACCAGCTATCTAGATGGTATAAAAGAGGGGGAGCAGATAAATTATTATGAAAGTGGAGAGTTTAAGGCTATAAGACATTATAATAATGGAAAACTTGACGGATGGAGGGCATTATACTACAAAAGTGGATTTGTTAAACAAAAATCATATTTTGAAAATGGTCAACAAATTGCTAATTACCATTATTTTGAAAATGGAAATAAGTATTAACTCCTACCTCAACCTAACTTCACAAACTGTACACCATAATGTTTATTATATTTGATTATGAAAAATACAGAGAGCAGAGTAGCATTTTTTAGTGATAATTGGGATCAATATATAAATCCTGAAAGAGGCTTCATCAAGAAATTAGACAGCTTAATAGAAAGAGATCCATCTGAAAAAGCGATAAAGGCTCTGGATTACTTACTAATTAAGGCTCGCAATATAAATCTTGAAAGAGATCCATTGGATTATCTTGACCTTGAAATAAAAGTTGAAGAAATACTTAAAAGAAGAAATGTACACCCTGATTTTTTTGATAAATACAGTTATTTTTTTGAAGAAATGAAATTTACTAAAGAAGATTTTATTGAGGTGGAAAATGAACTCATTTATACTTATAATAAGTTAAAACCATATGTTGATGACCCAGGCTTAAAAGCAAGAAAAAAGAGGAACAAAAAGCTGATAATATTAGTCATAATTATTCTGTGGCTTGGAACAAATCTTATTGTTCACTTATTATCAGACTAATGTCTTTTCATTAGTTTCATAGTATTCCTAAACCATAGGCATATCCCCTTCCTTTAACTCAGCTATTTCTAAACCACGTAAATAAGTCAGAGATACATTGATAAAATACTAACTGAAAAAGCAGAAAAAAATGGGAATATTTGATTTTTTTAAAAGTAAATTTCACAGATATAAGTTAGATAGATATATGAACATCCACGACAAAAGAATATACAAAAATGGAAATACTTATATAGTAGATGAAAAGAAGGGGGCTGAAATTAAAAAAGAATTGGATAGAATTAATAAAGATTTCGGGTCAAGAATCCAGATTAATCGTACAGTAGATTTAAATCCGCTTCCTCTAGGTGCTGTTATGCTATCAAAAGCACAAGATTTAGAATATAACGATAAATTATTAACAGATTTTAAAATTCGAGATAACGGAATCTCTGATAAAGAAGTTGAAGACTTATATAACAAACTATTCGGTAATGATTTTTACTTAAAACTCAATAAAAGAAATGATTTTCACTTAAAACTCAATAAAAGAAGAGAAGCTTTTAGAGATACACAAAAGTACCTAAAATACTTCAAATAGTTTCATCTTCTTTTAATTCAGGTGGTCCAATAAAATTTATTAAGATAATTTGTAAAATGTCTTCCATAATTATTCTTCAAAAGTTAATATCCCCAATCTTGCGGAAAAATAGTAAAAGATTTAAGAACAGAGTCTTCAAAATAATAAACATACTTAACAATAATATTATGCTTAAATGCCATTCTTCCAATACCATCATTTTCATCCTTGTTTTTATTCCCTGAAATTAAATTCTCTTTAGATTGTCGTGTCTTAAAAATATCCGCAATAGTTTTATTATTTATATTAATCTCATAAACAATTGCTTTGTTATCCTCGTTGTAGACATTTTTCATATAAACGTCGTTTTCTCTATTTACGCTCTTTATTAAACTCTTACCGCCATTAACCATATCATTCAATGCCTCAATATCTTGCCCAATCCCAACAAGAGGTGATATCAACAAAAGTGTAAATAATAATTTCCTCATTTCTTTTCTGCTTGTTCAGTTAGTATTTTATCAATGTATTTTTCTAATCCTTTTTCGTTTTGTAAACCGTCTTTGGATTGATATGCTGTTATATTAGACACTAATTTGACGTCTAACTCAAATATAGATAAAATCATTGATAGTATAACATTAGTGAGTTGATTGCCAACACAATAGTCTTAGGCATTACTACGTTAAATACAATAACATTAAATTATATACTATGAAGAATATTTTAATAGTGGTATTGCTTTTGCTTGGAACACAGATTCAAGCACAAAAACAATTTGAAGGACAATGGGTTACAGATACTTCGTCATATGTAACTACAATTATAGCAAGTGATTATGCTATCTTACAAGTATTTGATTTTAGCTTTGAGTACGATAGCTTTATTAGAGAATCTATTTTATATCAAGACGATTATAGTTTTAAAACAGAATGTTATAATCCAAGAAATGGTTATAGGGTAACTATAGTATATAAATCAAAAAACGAGGATACTATCACTTGTGAATTTAGCGGAGATTTTAATGATGTAATTGAACTAACAAGACAAACTAATAGTATTAAAAAATAATAATAAGAAATGCAAGCTCAACCTACATTTCTTATATTTGAGTAAACTAACTATTATGAAGAAGACACTATTCACACTCGCTTTACTTATTTCTTTTAGCTCTTTTGGGCAGACGGCTGAGGAATACTTTAGTAGTGCTTTAGAGAAATATAAAAAAGAAGATTTAAATGGGGCTATTGAAGATTATAGTAAAGTTATAGAACTTAAACCTGAATTTAGTGAAGCTTACATTTATAGGGCTAATACTGTTTTTGAACTTACAGCTGATTTTAATAAAGTAATCAAAGACTACAACAAAGCAATAGAGCTTGATTCAAATAACGGATATGCTTTCTTTTCAAGAGCTCTGGCTTATTTTAGAAAAGGGGATAATTATTTAGCAAAATTAGATTTCAATAAAGCTATTGAACTTCGCCCAAATGAGGGGAACTACTTTAGATATAGGGCTTATACTAAATTAAGTTTGAATGAATACAATGAAGCTTGTACTGATATCCGAAAATCAATTCAGTTAGGAATAGCAGATAAAAATATTTACCAACTAATTGAACAATCCTGTGGTCAAGTAGATGAAATGGATTACTTCTATGTTGCAGGTATTCGCATTTCACAAGATGATTATGAAAGTGCTATTTTAGACTACTCAAAAGCAATAGACATTAACCCTAGATTTGCTAGAGCTTATTCTCAGCGAGGCATAACAAGAGGTTTTAATAAAGAGAATCCAAATGATATTATAGATGATATAAGTAAGGGTATTAAATTAGGTGATATAACTTCTTTTAATTATGAAAATAGAGCTGTTTCTTATGCTATGTTAGGAAAATTTAGTGATGCATTATCAGATTTTAATAAGGCAATAGAACTTGAATCAGAATACTACACAACTTATGAACTTAGGGGTAAGATAAAGTTTGTAATAGGTGATGCTAATGGAGCTTGTCAAGACTGGGAACAGGCACTTAAACTTGGGAGTGAAATAGCAGCCAAATTGATAACTGAACAATGTAAATAACTTCACAAACTGTACACCATAATGAAAAAACTCCTCTTACTATCCGCTCTACTTGTTTCTCTTGGGTCTTTTGGACAAGAGAATAATGATGGTGTATTGGTAAATCAAACAAGCGCAGGGGAGTTACAGGAAGATTTAGGTTTGTTAAGACCTTATATAACTTGCTGGGGCGATAGCTTAACTAGAGGAGGTGGCTGGACTACATTGCTAGGTGCTTTGTCGGGTATGAATGTTTACAATGGAGGTACAGGAGGCGAAGACGCAAGAACTATATTAGCAAGGCAAGGGGGCGACGTTATGCTAATTAATAATATTACTATACCAGCAGGTACTACCCCCGTGTTAATAGCAGATAGAGATGTGGATGGCGGTATAGATACAGCTCTAGGGCATACGGTAACACCTTTATTACAAGGTGGCGCACACTTTAATCCTTGTTTTATAGGCGATGTACAAGGCACTTTACAATGGACTGGTTCGGGGCATTCGGATTTAACAGGTGATTGGGAATTTACAAGAGCTGAGGCAGGCAGTGAGGTAGTTATAAATAGACCAACAGCTATACGCACAGATTTTGATATAAACAAAAACAAGCCTCATTTGCAAGTTATATTTATTGGACAAAACCGCGGTTATAACGATATTGAAGAGCTTATCAAACAACACAAGTATTTAATAGAGCATAGTCAAGCAAAACATACGGTTATATTAGGTTTATCATCAGGTTCAGCAGTCTTAAGAGCAGATTATGAAAACGCTATGCGTAAGGAGTTTGGCAGATTTTTTATTTCTTTAAGGGAGTATTTAGCTGCACCAATATATGCCACGGGACGTGATGCCATAGTAAGTTGCTACGGCTTGGATGATGCAGGTTTAACACCAACGCAAGAAGATTTAAACGCGATTTCATCGGGGAAAGTTCCACAACAATTATTGTTAGATTCAGTACATTACACAAGTGCTACAAAAACAGTTATTGGTAATTTGATTTATAAAAAATGCAAAGATTTAAAGATATTTTAAACCACAGGCATATCTTCTTCCTTCAATTCAGCTATTTCTAATCCACTTAAATAGGTTAAACTTACATTAAAAATGAATTTTGCAACAAAACATTCGAATTTGACACCTATTCATAAGTATCAAGGGTATTTGAAACATACACTTTTCATTTTAATTTTTATTAATTTTCAACTGTTTTCCTTAGCACAAAATCCAAACCCAAGTACAACATTAGATGCCGTAATTTTAAATGAAATGAGTACTCGTCATTTTCCTGGCGCTTCCACTATTATTGTTAAAAATGGTGAAATAGTATGGTTAGAATCCTATGGATACTCTGATATAGTCAATTCATTAACCGTAGAGGACACAACTGTTTTTCTTTTGGCTTCTGTTTCCAAGCTGTTTACTGGAACTGCAGCTATGCAACTCCACGAGTCAGAAATCATTGACTTGGATGCAGACGTGAACAATTACCTTCCATGGTCAGTAGGTGTGCCTAATTTTACAAACGACTCTATTAGTGCGCGTCAACTCATGACACACACTGCATCTATCAATGATAACTGGGGAGTCATGAGTACCTACTACGGCTATCCAGATCCAACAATCTCATTATCAAATTGCATGGAAAACTACTTTTCTACTTCAGGATCTAATTATAACGCTTCTGATAATTTTTTAAATACAGCTCCAGGTTCAACTTACAATTATTCAAATATGGGATCTGCTCTCAACGGATATCTGGTAGAAGCAAGCACAGGTATTCCATTTGACGATTATTGTGATAATAACTTATTCGATCAATTGTGTATGGAAAATACGGCGTGGCACTTTTCTGATTTCAACCCAAACCAAGTCGCAACGCCACATAATTACCAAAACGGAAGCTACTACGCCATCGACCATTATGGTTTTGCTGACTACCCCAACGGTCAACTAAGAAGTACTGTTATGGACATTGGAAATTACATGATTGCCTTTTTAAACGGGGGCACTTTAGGAAATAACTCCATACTATCGACAGCCAGCGTAAACGAAATGCTATCTTTGCAAATCCCGGATATAGATACCGTAACTGGTTTAAACTGGCACAAAACTTTACTCTATCATAGCGGAGGTGAAGCGGAGTTGTGGGGGCATAGTGGCGGAGAACAGGGTGTTTCAACATATTTGTACATAGATCCACAAAATGATATAGGAATCTGTCTTTTAACCAATGGTGAAGGGGAAGGGCTATACATTTGCGATGCTTTATATGATCATGCCTTAAACATGACAGTAAATAATAGTATTAGCCCTGATTGTACAACTCTTTTGAGTTTGGACGAATTCAGCATTCAAAAAGACGAAATAATCATTTATCCTAATCCCGCTAATGATTTTATTAGAATTCAAACGGATATAATTGAAGCTGCTTGGTATAAAATCTACAACATGTCAGGTCAACTCATTTTATCTGGGAATGTAAACGGACCAAATCCTCTTATTAAACTTCCTCAACTAACCGTAGGAATTTACATCTTTCGACTCGAAAACAAATCACCAAAATTGTTACTAATTAATCGATAATTAAGTGTCTATTTCTTAATTGCCTGTCTTGTATTAGTTTCTTCTAACCCCTAAACCATAGGCATCTTCCTTTAATTCAGCTATTTCTACCCTTCTTAAGTAGGTTAAACTAACATTTCTTATATTTGAGTAAACTAACTTATTATGAAGAATATAATATTCACTATTTTAATTATTAGCCTTATCAGTTGCGATAGTTCAATAGAAAAAAAACCTAATATTCAGGCAAAAGGTTCAAGCAAAACTTCAGCGTCAGTGGAAACTACTGAGGGAACCAAAAGCTGTCTTATAGGCTATGACTGGGTTTACCCTTCAATTAGCAACCCTAGTGGAGCATGGAAATTTTCTTCTGATGGAACATTCAACTCAAGTACAACCATGTTTGGAGGTATGAGCGCATGGGGTAATTGGTCTGTAAAAAGTTCAGGCAAAATACAAATCTCTTATACTAAAACAACAGAAGGCACGATACCTGGCAATCAAATGCTAACAATGTCCTCATGTAATAATCTCAGAGTTGGTTCTACAAATTATTTAAAAGATTAATAGAAGGTTTTCTCCCTTAAATTCAGCTATTTCTAAACCTATTTAGGTTAAACTTACATTTCTTATATTTGATAAAATGAACTTATTATGAAAAAATCACTTCTTGTTTCCTTTTTATTACTCTTTGCTTTTTCAGCTGATTTGTTTGCTCAAGATTATATGAAGATGAGAAAAAAAGAATTACGTATTGAACACCAAAAAAAAATAGATTCATTAAATTTATTGAATGAGGAAGTGAATTCTTTGAGATCTCATAAGGCGCAAATAGAATCTTATTTAGTAGATATAAAAAAAGAGTTAATTGATAAGACAAACTTTGTTAATAACACTAATCAAGAATTAGTTTTAATAACAGACTCTCTTAGAACAAGTATTTCTAAAAGTGATATACTGTTCAACGCAAATCAAAAATTAAAGGATAGCCTTAGTTTTAAAATTTTTCAAAATGATTCTTTATTTTTGACTTTAGATAAAATTAAAAGTGAATTATTATTATCAAGAGATTCAATAATAAGGATATATAATTCATACAACAATTCTAAAGGGGTATCTCATTGGCGGCAAATAAGCAATTCTCGGTCTGAAATAAACGAGATGGATGTTACAATTCAAAATAAACCATTAGAAGTTTCGATGTGTTCCCCAGGACAAATATTATTTTTTTACGATAAAGCTGTTATAGATGGGGATAGATTAAGATTAAAGAAAAGAGGTGATATTATAATATTAACTGATTCTGCAGGTCAATCAATCCGATTTTTGATAAAAGGAGATGAAATGGTGCTTAAATATTATGATAAAAAAGGGGATCTACAACTTACATCCACGTTTAATGAAGTATCTGAAAACAGGTATAAATAAAAATCTGTTCAACGAATATCACGATGGCTTCAATGTGTTTCGATGGTAAAAAAGAGGCTAAAACCTAAACCATATGCATATCCACCTCCTTCAATTCAGCCATTTCTAAACTTCGTATGTAGGTTAAACTTGTGTTTAACAAGCTTCCTTTCAAAATAAAACTTATATTTGAAATTAAACCAGTTTAATTATGAAAAAATTTATCTTTTTACTCTCATTTTCAATTTTGTTTCAAAGTTGTTTTAGTTACAAAACCGTTGATTACAATAACATTGCAATTGAAAAAAAACAAAAATTTGAGGTTTCAGGAGTTGGAGGAAAAAATATTAAAGGGAGATTAGTTTCTAAAAATGAGCAATTAATGATTTTAGAAAATAAAGGGCAACTACAAGAAATGCCAGTAAGCGAAATTTATGAAGTTAAAGTTAGGAAATTCTCAATTTTAAAATCTGCTGGCCTCCTTGGTTCTATATATGCTACAGTGGTTGTTGTACTCGCAGCCGTTTTTATCTCGGTTCTTGCTGGTGCCTAATTTCAAAATGTAGATGTGTACTCCCTGAGTTCTCATGTAATAGACATATCTTCTTCTTTTAATTTACAAAATTTACGCAAAAATCAAATTTTGTAAATTGTATTAAACTTATAATTATGAAAAAAAACATCAGAAATTATGTTCTAATTATTCTAGTTACATTAATTAGCAGCATTGGATATAGTCAAATAAATATCAATAAACTATCAAATAAAATAAAGAAAGAACTTCTTGACAAAAAAAACGAAAATTCTAATTTATTAAGCATTGAAGAGGTAGTTAGAGGACTTAAAGAGGCTTTAAATGTAGGTGTAAAAAAAGGAGTTGAAAAAGCATCAGCATCAGGTGGTTTTTTTAAAAATGATTTAATAAGAATACCTTTTCCTCCGGAAGCAAAAAACATAAGAGACAAAGCGATGCAAATGGGACTTGATACTAAAATCGAGAAATTTGAATCAACACTTAATCAAGCAGCTGAAGAAGCTTGTAAAACTGCAGCACCAATATTTATTAATGCAATTAAAAACATGTCTGTTTCTGATGGATTTAATATCCTTAGGGGTGAAGATAATGCAGCTACAATTTATTTGAAAAATCAAACCAGTAGAGAACTTTATAAATTATTTATTCCAGAAGTTACTAAAGCTATAGAAAAAGTCAAATTAACTATCTACTGGAATCATTTATTAACAAAATACAACCTGACAACTAGATTTACTGGGAAAGAAAAAGTTGAGACGGACTTGAATAAATATGTAACAGATAGAGCTATCGATGGAATTTTCAAACTTATAGCTGTTCAAGAAAAAGAAATTAGAAAAAATCCAACACAAAGAACATCTGATATATTGAAAAGAGTCTTCGGTACTTTAGATTAATTAATCCTTCTTTTACTATTTGTAATTGGATATTTTATTGAAGGTTCATTTTGGGTTGATTAAGGAAAGTTATCAACCATAGGCATCTCTTGTTCCTTTAACTTAGCTATTTCTAATTCTCTTAAACAGGTTAATTTTTTTTCTCAAACTTTTTTTATAAATTGTGGTTATTCAAAATTAAACAAGCAATAAATGGAATGGTATCTTAAACACCGAAAGAAAATCTTGATAGCTACTATAAGCTATGTTATTTGTAGGTTTATCTATCTGTCTTTATAATTCAGATGGTATAAGTAAAAACTAAATTTTGTAAATTAGGTGTATGAAAAAACTTCTTCTTCTTTCCGCTTTATTAATCTTCACTTGTTCGAGTGGTGACTCGAGTGGTGTTAATAATCTCAATTTAATAGAATTTCTAAATGGTAAAGTTTATCAAAAAGAAACTCCTAATGGAGTAAGGTATGTCCATTTTGACTTATCTTTTCTAGGAGAAGATACAATAAGCGAAAGATATGAGGGTTGGACATACTATGAAAAACACAATGATGACCCCAATCAACTAGGGTGCTTTTTAGATTATGGTATATCATCTAGCGATTATGGTCTGTACTTACAATGGTATACAGACACAATTATTAACAACCCCACACAATTTAAATTGGATGGTATTTATAATCAGTTTTGGATTGTAACAAAGGATAATGCCGATATGATTGGTATAAATTCTAATGGGTTGGATATTGATAATGGCTATACAGAAATGAGTTTAGAAGATTTTATGGCTTTAGATTGTATTTAAATATAGGTCAGATCTTCTTCCTTCAATTCAGTTATTTCTAAACCAAGTTGTAGCGCATAGGCATATCCTTTTCATTTAGCTATCTATTTCTAAATAAATGAATATAATTAAACCAGTATTTTATATCAGAGAGTTATATAAGATAATAAAGTTTAAGCCGGTGTAAAATACCGCCGGAAACATATTTATCAAAGAATCCTTTATTTTAACTCTTACAAAAATAGCGGTAATCATCATAAAAGTTAATAAAAAAGAAGTTACAGAAAGCAGGACAGAATTGGTAATTCCAATAAGTAAACCAATACCTCCTAGCAATTGTATGCATCCCAATAAAATTCGGTGGTCGCTATATCCCCAACGGGCATATTCAGAAACCATTCTCTTTGTAAAAAAAGAGTTGATGCCATAAAAAATAAAAGAAAGTGCCGAAAATACTACGAGTAATATGTTTAAATCCATTCCCTAGACTAAACCATAGTTCACTGCAGCAATAAACAAGGAAAGCACTAATAGAAGAAAGGATGGTACGTATTTAATCAACGGGTTTTTTACTTTGATGTGGTAAAATTGTGCACATATCATTAAAAAAGCCATTAAAAGAGATGACACTACTAAAAGTTCTGTATACCAAATCCCTAAAATTAAAATAGTTGCTAAAGAAATCTTAGATGCGCCAACAATATTTCTTAATAAATTTGAAATATCATACTGTTTAAATTCTAAAACAATGTTATCATATCTAAAAACCCAAACACTAATAACTGAGATAGAAACTATAAGTTGAGCTAAAATTGATGCATTATCCATAAGGCGTGTTTTAAATTTTTTTAAATGTATGAATTATATATTAAATAACTAACATAAAGCGCGTAAACCCCTATAAGCTTGCCTCTAAATTTTTTATCCAATTTATTTTTAATTGAGAATTATAATACTATTCTACTCGCATATTTTCAAATACAACCACAACAAATAATAATTGTTTTGTGCAACTAATTTTGTAATTCTCTTAAAAAACCTTATATTGAAAATAACTAACTTAAAATAAATATTATAATTATGAAAAAGTTGATTCTCCTCGCATTCTTTTTACTTACGACACTTTCAATTTCCGCACAAGAACAAGACAGATTTGTTTATGAGCTTCACTTTGAAATAGCTCAGAATGCGTCTGTTTTAGATGCTGAAAAAATGTTTTTTATATTTTATGATGGATTTAAACAAAGTGAAAAGTGTACAAATGTAACCGCTTTACAACACCACACAGGCGCTGGGTTTCAGTATAAAATTTTAGCATATGCCAACAGTTGGGATGACCTTGATGATATGTCAGTTCAAGCGCAAAAGTATTTTTCGGCAAATTATCCAGAAATGATGACTTCTGCATGGCCAATGGTTCATACCGGAGATGCTATTTATGCAGTAAGAACCTCATTTGAGCAAGGATTTATATCGCAATAAATTTAATAAACAACCAATAAAAACAACTTAAAATGAGAAATTTAATTACTATAGTATGCTTTTGTGTCGGATTTGCAATGTCTGCACAGATTGTTAATATTACCTATGTTACGGTCCCAAGAGAGGAGTCTGATCAATTTTTAGAGTTACATGAAAAATTTATGAACCTTTCAGTTTCAGATGAACGAACTCTCACTGGAGGAGGTGTTTTTGCACACGCTTTTGCAGGAGATTATTCTTTTGCACTTTATGATTTCTATGCTTCTACTGAAGATTTAGTAAAAGATGCAGCATTTGCTAACGCAGCTCTTGAAACTAATGTTAAAGCAATGAATCTTGATGAAGAAGCTCAAAAACAGATGATGCAAGATTACAGAACTTACACCAGAATGTATGCTGACAACCACTCCGATCAAATTAGACAGAGTAGTGGATTAGAAGATTTAGTATTCGAATCAGAAACTCTAGATTGGTCAACCAAAAAAGTTGTTGTCGTTAGTAAGTACGAGGTAAAATGGGGTAAAACCAAAGCGTTTTCAGAAGGAGTTATAAATGGAAGTTTAAAAACTTTAAAAGAAAGTGGTCACGCTGCAGCAGCTTACGCTAGTCAACACCTGTACGGCTCTGGTGCAGATTTCCACACTTATCAATTTTTTAGTGCTTGGTCAGATTTCGCAGCTTATGAGGAAGCTAATATTGGAGGTCCAATGGATCAGTCAGGGAAAGATTTCTGGTCAGTGGTTGAAGGTCACGATGATGAAATCTTAATTTTCATTGGAGGCTATAACTCTGAAACGAAAGTTTTTGGTTACGCTAAATAAATCGTTTTTAATTTTGGACAGGCATTAACCAATAAAAAATTTCGTTAATAAGCTTTAACTCAAAGCAGATGATGTCAACGATGTCACGGTTTACACTCTCGCAGGCATTATGCTCATATCGGGGATAAAAGAATTAATTGAATTTCAGAATTAAAAACTGATTAAATAGTTTAACGGGCGCTATCAAGACGGGCAACGTATTTTCCAATCACATCAAATTCAAGATTAACAACAGTGCCCAACTCAAAACTATTAAAATTTGTATGCTCGTAGGTATAAGGAATGATAGCCACACTAAACTCGTCGTCCATAGAGTTTACAACCGTTAAGCTTACCCCATTTACGGTAATAGACCCCTTTTCAATGGTAAGGTTCCCTAGAGTAGCATCATATTTAAAAGAGTATAGCCAGCTTCCATTCTCGGCTTTAACTCTGGTACAAGTACCAATTTGATCAATATGCCCCTGAACCATATGTCCATCTAACCTCGCTCCAAGCTTTAAGCCACGTTCCAAGTTGACACTAGCTCCAAGTTTTATAGCATTGATATTAGTTTTGTCTAATGTTTCTTTAATTGCTGTTACGGTATAGTCCGAGTCCGTTAGAGCAATAACAGTCAGACACACGCCGTTGTGAGACACACTTTGGTCTATTTTTAATTCTGCAGCCAGCACACTTTGAATTGTTAAATGTAAGTTATCATTCTCCTTTACTAAACCTTTTACAATACCTAAATCTTCAATAATTCCCGTAAACATGCTTTTAATTCGTTAAATTTGTAAATTCAAAATTACAAACAACACAGCACTTTTAATGGAAAATAAAGAAAAAATAAAATTAGGTATTTCTATAGGAGACTTAAATGGCGTTGGAGGAGAGTTGATCCTTAAGACTTTTGAAGACAGCAGGATGCTCGATTTTTGTACGCCTGTAATTTATGCTTCTGTAAAAACGCTTTCATTCTTGAAAAAACATTTTGAAAGTACGCTAGACTTTAACAGTATTCAAGACGCAAATCAAGCTGTGGATACTAAGGTTAATTTGGTTACGGTATGGAAAGATGACGTGCAGATTAACTTTGGGGAAGAAGATTTGAAAATTGGATCTTATGCCATTCAATCCTTACAAGCTTCTGTTAAAGACCTAAAAAATGATCAAATAGACGTTCTGGTAACCGCACCAATTAATAAACATAACATTCAATCAGACGATTTTAAATTCCCAGGTCATACTGATTATTTGGCACAAGAGCTTAAAGGTGATAGCCTGATGTTTATGGTTTCAGACGATCTTAAAGTTGGATTGTTAACAGATCATGTTCCTGTAAGCGAGGTTTCTAAACACATTACAGCGGAACTAATTGAAAAGAAAATATCAATTATTTATAACTCCTTAATTCAAGACTTTAATATACGATTACCAAAAATCGCTGTTTTAGGGATCAATCCTCATACAGGTGACAATGGCGTTATTGGTTTTGAAGATGATGAAGTTCTTAGACCTGCTTTGGAATCTATAAAAAAATCAGGGAAGCTGGTATATGGCCCGTACGCAGCGGATAGTTTTTTTGGTTCAAAAAATTATAAAAACTTTGATGCTATCGTAGCAACTTACCACGATCAAGGCTTGATTCCTTTTAAAACCTTAGCGTTTGGGAATGGGGTGAATTACACCGCAGGACTTAGTAAAGTTAGAACCTCTCCAGATCATGGTACTGCTTACGAGATTGCAGGAAAAGGAGTGGCTGATATCTCATCTTTTAAAGAAGCT
>Ga0257110_1000851_pt1 | contig 14352 bp, 1 predicted proteins | sample LP_taG_7_FD_190184 | JGI IMG/M metagenome (GOLD analysis project Ga0257110, IMG submission 190184) | Marine microbial communities from Northeast Subartic Pacific Ocean, Canada - LP_J_2015_P26_10m | ecosystem: Environmental > Aquatic > Marine > Oceanic | place: Canada: Northeast Subartic Pacific...
GGCGAAGCGCACGGTCGCCGTGAGCCAGAGCCCCCTGGACCGCAAGCAGCCGCCGCTGCCGTCGCCGGACGAGATCATCCGCGCGGCGCAGCTCAAGCGCAACGCGACGGCGCCGTCGGCCGCCGCGCGGCCGCCGCCGAAGACCCCCAAGCCCGCGCCGCCGCCGCTCCCGACGCCGGAGAAGGCCTGCCCCGAGACCGTCGCCGCCGCGGCGAAGCGCGACTTTGCTGCTGCTGAGGTTGGCGAGGCGGTCGCGACTCCCGCCCAAAACGCGACGGCCGGCGCGGCGAACGCGACGCGCGCGCCGCCCGTCGCGGCGCCCGTCGCGGCGGGCGGCGGCGGCGCGGCCGTGGCGTCCATGCGCCAGAAGGCCAACGCGACGGCCGCGGCGGCCGCGGCGCCGGCGGCCCCGCAGAAGCCCGAGGGCGACGTCGCGTCCGTCGTCGAGACGCGGCTCAGCGGCTTCCTCGTCCACGGCCTCGTGCTCGCGTCGCTGAACGTGGCGCCGCTGCTCAGCCAGGTGCCCCTGGCCGTCGTCTGGGGCGTCTTCCTCTTCCTCGGCCAGAAGGTCATGTCGGGCAACCAGTTCCTCGGCCGGTCCAAGGCGCTGCTGTTGGACACGAAGCGCCTCGACCCGACGGACACGGTCGAGCGCGCCATCGTCGAGCTCGGCCGCGGCAAGGTCCTCAAGTTCACGGCCGTGCAGGCCGGCTGCCTCGCGACGCTCTGGCTCCTCAAGCTCAACAAGGCCACGGCCATGGTCTTCCCCTCGGTCATCGGCGTGCTCCTCGCCCTCCGCGCCATCTTCATCCCGCGCTTCTTCGCCGCGCGGGAGCTCCTCCAGATGGACACGGAGATGGACATTTAAGAGGCGCGGCGAAGCAGGGGGGCTTGCAGGAGGGCGCCTCGGAGAAGTCCTCGGAGGGGTGGGGACCAGGGCCGCCGGCCATTTGGCTGGGGCAGTTCTCGCCTGGTTACAGTTTGACCCCGGCGACTTCAAACGCTGAGGTTTGTGCGGCGGCCGGTGGAGCTATGGCTTTGCGCGACGCCAACTTTGAAAGTGATGCGCCGGCGCAAGTAGCCAAGCCGGCGAGTGCGCCAATCGCGATGGCCATGGAAGGACCGCTCAAGGCCTTCTTGGTGCCGCTTGGCCAGGCCCTCATCGGCGCCTCACGCGAGTCTGTAGAAGCTGCGATCACCAACGACATCGCCTCGAGCGAAAGCGCCATCGCCTCCTTCGTCGCGGCGACGACGGCGGACGCGTGCCTGCTCATGGGCGTCGACGACGGCGCCGTCGCCTTTTCCCGGACTTTCTCGCCGCTCCCGGAGCGCTTCGTCGCCGTGGGCCGGAGCGCGGCGTCGGGCGCCGCGCTGAGCTCGATCATCGAGGAGTACGGCGACTCCACGGACCTGGGCGAGCACTGCGCCGTCGTGCTGAGCGGGCGCGGCGGCACGCACGGGCAGACGGAGACGCTCGCCGTCGCGCGGCAGCTGCTGCGGGCCGCGGTGCGGCCGCTCGTCGCCGAGGCGTCGTCCGGCGGAACCGAGGCCGAGGAGGCGATGGCGCCGCGTTTGGTCGCCGTGGCGCAGCGCCTGGGCGACCTCGAGGCGGCCCTGGGCCGCTGCGACCGGCGCGCGCGCCTCGCGGAGGCGACGCTCGCGCCGCCCGCGGCCGTCGAGCGGTTCCTCGAGGGCGGCGGCTCGGGCGACGACGTCGGCGGCGCGCTCGACGGCGACGCGGCGCTCGCGGACGAGTGCGCGGCGGCCGTCGCGGCCTGGGCCAAGGACGCCCACGACCTCGTGGGCCTGTGCGAGGGCCGCGACGAGGACGCGGGCCCGCTCGCGTTCCCGCCGGGCCGCGACGCGGACGCGGTGCACGGCGAGATGGCGCTCTGGCGCGAGTACGAGGCCGCGCTGCGCGCGGCCGGCGACTCGCGGCGGAGCCCCGGCGGCCGGGCCGTCGCCCACGTGCTGAAGCGCGCGAAGCGCTTCGTCGCGGCCGCGCAGCTCGAGGACGGCGTGGCCGCGCCGCTCGCGCGGAGCCTCGAGGTCGCCGTCGACGCGAACAAGGTGCTCCGGGATTTGCCGGTCGCGCCCGTCGAGGGCGCGGCGACGCTCGACGATTTGGCCGCGGCGGCGACGGACTTCTTCCAGCATTTGGCGAAGCTCCGCGCGAGCCGGCACTACGCGCCCTCCCGCGGCGCGCGCCTCGTGGAAGCCGCGTCCGACGCCGTCGGCCGCAGCGCCATGCGCCTCCTCGACGACGGCGCCGGCGCGCTGTTGGCCGACGAGGACGCCGAGGCCGCGGACCGCTGCTTCGCGGCCGCGCGCGGCGGCGTGCGCAAGTTCCGCGAATTGGCGTTGGAGCTCATGCGCCGCGGCGGCGGCTCCGCCGCCGCGGGCGACATGCGCCGCGTCGCGAATCTGGAGCTCTTCCACGAGAAGGTCGAGGCGCGCCTCGGCGAGCTGCGCAAGTTCAAGGCGGACCACCACAAATTCCGCGGCGTGCTCGCGACCGTCCTCGCGAAGCGCGAGGCCGCGGGCGACGACCGGTCCGCGACGTCCGCGCTCGGCGAGCTCGACGGCGCCTACGAGCGCTTCCTGAGCGAGGTGCGCGGCGCCGGCGGCGCCTGCGACGCGACCTTCGACGGCGACGCGCGGCACCGCGCGGCGTCCGACGACTACTTTCGGCGCCTGGACCGCGCGGAGAACATGGCCGCGGCGCAGCTCGCGGCGGAGCTCGAGGCCGCGGCGACGGCCGACGAGACCTTCGCGGTCTTCGCGACGTTCCAGCCGCTCCTGGACCGCCCCGCGGTGCGCCGCGCGGCGCAGCGGCACCAGGCGGAGTTGGTCGACACGGTCAAGCGCGACGTCGACGGCCTCAAGGACGCGTGCACGAAGCGCTACGAGGGCTCGAACGCGGCCATCGTCGCGTCGTTGCGGGACCTGCCGCCCCTGGGCGGCAAGATCCTCTGGGCGCGGCAGATGGAGCGGCGGCTCCACGCGCAGATGGCGCGGCTCAGCGACGTCCTCGGCGGCGACCGGGCCATGGAGCGCCACCCGCGGGGCCGCGCGCTGCGCACGGTCGCCGACGAGCTGTTGCGCCACCTCGACGCGACGCCGCTCTTCGAGGAGTGGCTCGGCACGTGGAAGCGCGCGACGGCCGCGTCCGCGCGCGCCGAGTCCGAGCTCCGGGGCCAGCTCCTGCTCCACGTCGACGTCGTCGGCGACGCCCGGGCCTTGGTGGTGAACTTCGACGAGGACCGCGTCGAGCTCTTCAAGGAGGTCAAGCACCTCCGGTGGCTCGGCTTCAAGGTGCCCGAGACGATCGCGCTCTTAGCCGACGAGGCCCGGGACCGCTACCCGGCGGCGACGGCGCTGCGGGCCGCCGTGCGCGGCTACGGCGTCGCGCGGCGCCTCGTGGACCCGGCGGACGACGGCCTGCTCGGGCCCTGGCTCCGCGCGATCCGGGACCGCGTCGCGCGCGTCTTCCCGCGGGGCACCGCGGACGCGCCGCGGTTCCCCAAGCTCGCCTGGAGCAGCCCGACGGCGAACGTGCGCGCCTGGGTCGACGCCTTCGCCGAGGACGTGAGCGCGCTCCAGGAGAAGTTCGACGTGCTCCGCGACGCGCGGCGGCGCTGCGACGCCGCGGTCGCGACCCTGGAAACGTCCGACGGCTTCGGCGACGTCCACGCGCTCGACGGCGCGCAGGAGGAGCTCCAGGCCGTCGTCGACCGCCTGAGTTTGGAAGGGTTCCACGACCTCGAGGACTGGACGCGCGCGATGGACCGGCGCGCGCTCCGCGCGCTCCGCGCGCGCTGCGTCGACCGGCTCAAGCGCTGGGCGCTGGCGCTCGACGGCCGCCCCGTGGTCGTCGACGCCGCCGAGGACAGGAGCGAGGCCGACGTCGACGTGGGCTGCCGCCGGTCGCTCCACAAGATCGCCGCGCGCGACGGCCGGCTCCGCCTCGAGCCCGGCGTCGACGCCGCGCGCGCGGGCTTCCACGGCCAGCTCCGCGACGTCGTCGGCGCCTTTTCCCGGCTCCCGCGGCTCCGCGCGAGCCGCTTCGACGCCCTGACGGGCGCGGGCGACGACGCCGCGGGGTTCGCCGCGGCCGGCGCGCTCACGGCGCGGAAGAAGAAGCGCGGCGACAGCCAGGAGCCTCTGGACGACGCCGAGGCCTACGGCGACGCCCTGTTCGACGAGGACACGGGCGACGGGTCCCTGGAGACGCTCCACGGCGCCTACGCGGCCGCGCTCGAGGCCGCGGGCCGCCGCGCGGACGACGCGCGCGACCGCTTCGCGCGCTGGCGGCGCCACGACCTGCTCTGGGCCTCCACGGTGAGCGAGGTCGCCCAGGCCGTCGACGACGCCTACCCGGCGCCGGCGCCCGGCGACGCCGGCGCGCTGTTGGACGCGTGGAGCGGCCTCCTCGAGGACGCGGTCGCCGCGCGGCACGACGCGGACGCGGACTTCGCCTTCGAGGAGGAGCGCCGGGGCCAGGCCGAGGCGGCGTCCCTCGCCATCCCGGCGAAGGTCCGGCGGCGCCACGACGACGACCTCTGGGCCGACTTTGACGCCGACGGCGACGCGTCGTGCGCGGTAGTCTTCGACGCGCGCGCGGCGCACGCGTCCGTGCGGTCCCGCTTCGAGGGCTGGCTCCGCGAGCTGCGGCGCGAGGCGGGCAAGCGCGCCTGGGACGCCGCCAAGGCCGTCTTCGACGCCGCGACGGCCGCGCGCGAGCGCCTGGACGCGCTCGACGAGCGCCGGTGCTCGTGCCGCGACGCGCTGCAGGCTCTGGCGCTCTACGAGGCCCTCGTGACGCAGGTGCCGGCCTGGCGCGCGACCTGCGCGGCCGTCGGCGCCGTCGAGGCGACGCTGAAGGCGCAGCGCGTGGACCTCGACGCGCTCGCGCGGTCGCTCGAGGACGACGCCGAGGTCGACCTCGACTACCGCGACGGCGCGGTGTCGCGCTGGCTCGAGGCGTCGCTCGTCGCCGGCGCCGTCGACGCGACGGCGCAGATCCTCGAGCGCAAGAAGGGCCGCCTCGACGGCGAGAAGCTCGCGCTCCGGGCCGAGGCGGACGCGGAGATCGCAAAGGCCGCGCACGTCGCGGAGCGCCTCGCGACGTTCTGGGCGGAGACGAAGCCCGAGCGCCTGGACCTCGCCGGCGGCGGCGAGAAGACGGCCGCGGCGTCGCCCGGCGAGGCGCTGGAGCGCCTCGGCGGCGTCCTCGAGCAGGTCGACAAGGCTCTGAAGGACGGCCGCGACTTCGCCGTCGCGCTCGCGGCGCTCGGCGACGCCGACGGGGCCCCGCCGTCGGCCGCGGGCGACCTCGAGGCCATCCGGCGCGAGGCCGTGGCGTTGGGCGACGTCTGGCGCGCGCTCGAGGCGCCCGTGGCCGCGTGCGCCGCGCTCGACGACGCGCGGTGGGCCGACTTCGACGCCAAGGCCGCGCGCGGCGCGCTCCGGCAGGCCGACGAGGCGCTGCGCACGGCGCCGGCGAAGGTGCGCCAGTACGCGGCGCACGCCGACGCCGTCCGCGTCGTCGAGGCGCGCGAGCGCGCCGTCGGCGGCTGGGTCGGCGAGCTCCGGTCCGCGGAAAACCTCGGGGACCGCCACTGGGCCAGGCTCGCGGGCCCCCTCTTCGGCGGCCGCGCGCCGGAGCTGCGGACGCTCCGCGTCGGCGCGCTCCTGCGCCTCGAGCTCGGCGACGCCGCGCGGCGCGACGTCGAGGCCGTGCTCGCGTCCGCGCGGAACGACGCGGCGCTGTCCCAGTTCCTCGACGAGGTCGACGCGCACTGGGCCGGCGCGACCTTCGACGTCGCGCCGGGCCCGCTCATCCGCGGCTGGGAGCCCCTCTTCGAGAAGCTCGACGAGCACGGCACCGCATTGGGCGCGATGAAGGACTCGCCCGCGTTCCGGCCGCACCTCGAGTCGCAGTCGCCGCTCTGCAAGCGGCGCCAGGGCCTCGCCGAGGAGGGCGACGAGCTGCGGCGGCGCCTCGAGCTCTGGGCCGACGCCCAGCGCAGATGGGTCGGCCTCGGCGCGATCTTCGGCGGCGCGAACGGCGGCGGCGCCGTCGCGGAGCGCCTGCCCGCGGCCGCGGCGAAATTCGCCGACGCGGACCGCGCGTTCGCGCGCTGCCGCCGCGACCTGCTGGCGAAGGCGCCCGCGGCCGTGCGCGCGCTCCTCGAGTCCGAGAAGCTGCCCGCGACGCTGGAGCACGTCGCGGCCGCGCTCTCGGACGCGCAGCGCGCGCTGGGCGACTACCTCGAGATGCAGCGCGGCGCCTTCGCGCGCTTCTACTTCGTGGGCGACGACGACCTGCTCTCGATCCTGGGCGGCGGCGACGACTCGGCCGCGCGCGTCGGCCCGCACCTGTCGAAGATGTTCGCCGCGGTGTCGGCCGTCGAAGCGGCGGACGGCGGCGCCCGCATGGCGTCCTTCGACGGCGAGGTCGTGCCCCTGGGCGTCGCCCTCGAGGACCGCGACGCCATCAAGTGGCTCGTCAAGGTCGAGCGGGCCATGCGCGTCGCCGTCGCGGCGTCGTTGCAGAAAGCGCTCGCGGGCGTCGACGGCGACGACGTCGACGGCTGGCTCGCGGAGACGCCGACGCAGGCCGCGGTCCTCGCGACGCAGATCTCCTGGGCCGCGGCCATGGACGCGGCCGTCGCGGCCGGCGACCTCGCCGGGCCCGCGGCGGCGATCGCCGCGAAGCTCGAGAAGCTCGCCGCGGCCGTCGTCACCGACGCGGGCGGCGAGGACCTCGCGCTGCGCCGCCGCAAGCGCGAGCAGCTCATCGTCGAGGTCGCCCAGCAGCGCGACGCGACGGCGGCGCTGGGCGCGTGCGGCGAGCACACGGCCTTCGAGTGGGCGCGGCAGCTCCGGTTCTACGCCGTCGACCCGACCGGCGCGGGCCTCGCGGGCCGCCTCGCGGGGCCCGGCGCGGCGCTCGTCGAGGGCGAGGCCTTCGCCGAGGAGATGGCCAAGAGCGGCGTCGCTTTGGCCGTCGCGGGCCGCCTCGGCGACGCGGCCGTGTCCTTCGGCTTCGAGTATACGGGCGTCGGCGCGCGTTTGGTGCGGACGGCGCTCACGGATCGGTGCTTCGAGACGATGGCCGCGGCGCTCAAGCAGCGCCTCGGCGGCAACCCCGTGGGGCCCGCGGGCACGGGCAAGACCGAGTCCGTGCGCGCGCTCGGCTCGAACCTCGGTCGGCACGTCGTCGTCTTCAACTGCGACGAGGCCTTCGACCTCGGCGCGATGGGGCGGCTGCTCAAGGGCTTGTGCCGGTCCGGCGCCTGGGGCTGCTTCGACGAGTTCAACCGCCTCGACGAGGGCATGCTCAGCGCCGTGTCGGAGCAGCTCGAGGCGATCCAGAACGCGCTGCTCGCGCGGAACGCCCGCGTCGACTTCGGCGGGCCCCGGGGCGACGGCGTGCCGCTGCGGCCGACGACGGGCGTCTTCGTGACCATGAACCCGGGCTACGCGGGCCGGAGCCCGCTGCCGGAGAACCTGAAGCAGCTCTTCCGCACCGTGGCCATGGTCCGGCCCGACTCGCGGGCCATCGCGACGACGGCGCTCTACGCCAAGGGCTTCGAGGCCGGCGCCGCGGGCCGCCTCGCGCGGGGGCTCGTGAGCCTGCTCGAGCTCTGCGCGACGAAGCTGTCGTCCCAGTCCCACTACGAATGGGGGCTGCGCGCGATCGGCCCCGTGCTCGCGCGCGCGGGCCTCTTCTTCGGCCGCGACGCGCGCGACGTACAAGGCGACGAGAAAGCCAAGGCCGCCATGCTCGCGTCCCTCGACGCGACGGTGACGCCGCGCCTCGTCGCCGTCGACGTCGACCCCTTTTCGAAGCTGGTGACCGCCGTCTTCGGCGCCGCGGGCGCCGCGGCCGACGCGCTCGCGGACGACTTTACGCCGCGGGACGCGCTCGCCGACGGCGCGAGCCCCGCGGCGCTGGGCGCCGCCTTCGCGGCGGCGCTCCGGGCCGCCGCGGGCGTCGAGGCGCCGGCGAAGACGTGGGTCGACAAGGCGCTCCAGCTCCGGAGCGTCCTGTCGCTGAGCACGGGCGCCGTCGTCGTCGGCGGCGCGGGCGTCGGCAAGTCGACGCTGATTTCGTGCGTGCTCAAAGGTCTCGAAGCTCTAGACGGCGTCGCGGGCGTCGCCTACGTCGTCGACCCGAAGGCGCTCGTGGCGCCGAACTACAAGGAGCTGCTCTTCGGCAAGCTGGACGCGACGACGCTCGAGTGGACCGACGGCCTGTTCACGGCCGTCGTCCGCGCGGTGCGCGCGAACGACTTCGGGGAGCTGCGCAAGCGCCACTGGATCATCTTCGACGGCGACGTCGACCCGGAGTGGGCCGAGAACCTCAACTCCGTGCTCGACGACAACAAGACGCTCACGCTCCCGAACGGCGAGCGCCTCGCGATCCCGCCCGTCGTCAAGCTGCTCTTCGAGGTCGAGGATCTCAGCCGGGCGACGCCGGCGACGGTGAGCCGCTGCGGCGTGCTCCACGTCGACGCCGACGTCGTGCCGCCGGGCGACCGCGCCGAGGCCGCGCTCGCGAAGCTCGCGGCCGCCGACGCCGACTACGCGGCCGCGGTCGCGCCCCTCTTCGCGGCGGGCCACGCCGTCGAGGCCGCCGTGGCCTTTTCATTGAAGGACGCGGCCGGCGAGCTCATGCCCGCCGTCGCGGCCGCGCAGCCCCTGGGATCCCTCGCGGCGCTCTGCGCGGCCGCGGCGCGCGACGGCCGCGCGCGCGGCCTCGACCCCGCGACGGCCGCGGGCGCGGCCTACGCGCGGCGCAGCGCCTACTGCGCCGCCTTCTGGGCCTGCGGCGGCGGCGACGGCGAGGACCGGCGCGCCGCGCTCTCGGCGGCGCTCGAGCCCTTCGTCTCCGCGACGGGCGACAAACCCGCGAGCTCGAGCGGCGCGCTCTGCTACGACGTCCGCGCGACGACGTCGAAGCGGGGCGACCTCGACGCGTCGAGCTTCTGGGAGGACTGGGAGGCGTCCGTGCCCGCGGCGCCGCGCGTCGACGGGCCCAAGGCGCTCGACGCCGTCGTCGCGACGGCCGACACGCTCCGCCACGAGGCGCTCGTCGACGCGTTCGCGTCGTCGGGCCTCGGCGACGGCGACGCGGGGACCTGCTCCCTGCTCTGCGGCCCGCCGGGCAGCGGCAAGACCATGACCTGCGCGCACGCGCTCGGCGGCCGCGGCGACGCGTTCCACCTCGCGCCGCTCGCGTGCTCGAGCGGCACGTCTGCGTCCGAGGTCGCGGTGCTGCTCGCGGAGCACTGCGAGCTCGTGCGCGGGCCGCGGTCGACCTGGTCCCTCGAGCCGAAGCGCGCGCTCCACGGCGACAAGAAGACGCTCGTCGTCTTCTGCGACGAGATCAACCTCGTCGCGCCGGACGCGTACGGCACGCCGCGCGCGCTCGCCTTCCTGCGCCAGCTCATCGAGCGCCGCGGCTTCTGGGCGCTGTCGCTGACGTCGGCCAAGGCCGCCCTCGAGCCGTCCAAGTACGCGCGGACCAACAGCGGCCGCTGCCCGCCCAAGTGGGTCGCCCTGAGGCGCGTGAGCTTCGTCGCCGCGTGCAACCCGCCGACGGACGCGGGCCGCCACCCGCTGCCGGAGCGCCTCCTGCGCCACCTCCACGTGCTGCGCGTCGGCACGCCCCGGCGCGCGTCGCTGGAGCGCGTCTACGCGGCCTACTGCGACTTCGCGGGCCGCGACGCGCCGTCGTCCGAGGCGTGCGACGCCGTCAAGGCGGCGCTCCACGTCGCCATGCTCGACGTCTTCGAGGCCAACGCGGACCGCTTCGTCAAGACGAAGATGCCCCAGTGCGTCTACAGCGCGCGCGAGCTCACGCGGTGGTGCCGCGCGCTCCGCGCGGCGTACGACGGCGGCGGCGCGGACCACGACGGCCTGAGCCCCGCGGCGTCGCTCGTCCGCGTCTGGGCCCACGAGGGCCTGCGGCTCTTCGCCGACCGGCTGCCGTCGCCCGAGGACGTCGACTGGTGCGCCGACGCGCTCGACGCGGCCGCGGCCGCGCGGTTCCCGGCGGCCGCGCTCGACCGCGGCCGCGCGCTCCGGCGGCCGCTGCTCTTCAGCCGCTGGCTCAGCCGGAGCTACGCGCCGGCGAAGATGAGGGATCTGAAGTCCTTCGTGACGTCGCGGCTGCGGACCTTCTACGAGGAGGAGCTCGACGTGCCGCTCGTCGTCTACGACGACGTCGTCGCGCACGTGCTCCGCATCGACGCCGCGCGTTGCCCGCGTCCGTTTTTGTTTCCCTCGAACGTTGCCGGAGGCGAGCGCGGGGCGCCCGCGGCGCGGCCGCCGCGACGCCTCCGGGCGGAGGACCGGCGCCGCCCGCGGGTCCCCGCCGCTCATTCTGAGCGCGGCCGGTCTTTTCCCGTACCGCCGCGGCTCGTTCCCCTCCGAAGAGCGCGCGCCCGGCCTCGCACCCATCGCCGGGCGCCGACCCCTCTGATGACTGCCTCGCGAAGAGCGACTCGTCGGCGGACAGTGCGGGGGCCGCCAGTGAAAGGGCCGCGGAAAGAAGGTCGGGTTTACCGGGAGACTTCGGAACCCGCGCCGATACGCGACGGCCGACACCTCTTTTCCCATCGCAGGTGCTGCGGGCCGAGTCGGGCCACCTGCTCCTCGTCGGCGAGTCGGGCGTCGGCAAGAGCGTGCTCACGAAGTTCGTCGCCTGGAACAACGGCCTGAGCCTCCACGAGGTGCAGGCGACGCGCCACTACACGCTGGCCAAGTTCGACGACGAGCTTCGGGGCGTCATGCGCCGCGCGGGCGTCGACCGCGAGCGCATGGTCCTCGTCATCGACGAGGCCGACGGCGTGTCCAGCGCGTTCCTCGAGCGCATGAACGCGCTGCTCGCGTCCGGCGAGGTGCCGGGCCTGTGGGGCGTCGACGACACGCAGCGGCTGCTCGCGGGCTGCCGCGAGGCGATGCGCGCGGAGGGCCTCGGCGACGACGACGCCGCGGACGACGCGGCGATCCTCGACTGGTTCGCGCGCAACGTGCGGCGGAACCTGCACGTCGTCTTCACGCTGAACCCGGGCTGCGACCCGACGAGCCTCACGCGGCGCGCGACGGCGTCGCCGGCGCTCTTCAACCGCTGCGTCGTCGACTGGTTCGGCGCGTGGTCGCCGCAGACGCTCGCGCAGGTGTCGGGCGCGCTGCTGCGCCAGGTCGACTTCGGCGCCGTCGGCGCCGTCGACTGGGAGGCGCGGCGCGGCGCGCTCGGCGCCGACGCGCGCGCGGCCTGCGACGCGAAGCTCAAGGCCGCGCTGGCCGCGGACGGCCCCGTCGGCGGCGGCGGCGACGACTCCGACGACGACGACGACTTGGAAGCGCCGGCGCCGTCGCTCCGCCACGCCGCCGTCGCGGCCCTCGTCGGCGCGCACGCCGCCGCCAAGGCGCGGCGTAGGGAAGTTTCGGCGCGCGACTTCGTGGAGTTGGCAAGGTGCTTCGCGCGCGAGTGCGAGGCGCGGCGGTCCCAGCTCGAGGGCGCGCAGCGGCGCAAGACCGCGGGGCTCCGGGAGCTCGCCAAGGCGCGCCAGTCCGTCGCGGCCATGCAGGGCGACTTGAAGGCGCAGAACGAGCAGCTGGAGAAGCAGGAGGCGATCGGCCGGGAACAGCTCGAGAAGATGGTCGTCGACCAGCAGCAGGCGGAGCAGAAGCAGGCCCAGGGCGCCGTGCTCCAGAAGGAGCTCCAGGCGCGGACCGGCGACATCGAGGAGCGGAAAAAGACCGCCGAGGCCGAGCTCGCCGAGGCCGAGCCCGCCTTGATTCGCGCGCGCGAGGCCGTGTCGGGCATCAAGAAGTCGCAGCTCGACGAGCTCCGGAGCCTGCGGAACCCGCCGCCGAACGTCAAGCGCACGCTCGAGGCCGTGCAGATCCTGCTCGGCCTCCTGCCGCTCCAGGCGTCCTACTCCTGGGACGACGTCCGCAAGGCCATGCGCAAGTCGGACTTCATCGCGACCGTCGTCGGCTTCTCGCCCTCGGACATCGAGGACTCCAACGCGAAGATGGTCAACGACCGCTACCTCAAACCGTCCGACGCCTACCTCGAGAAGGTCAACGCGAAGGAGCGCGACGAGAAGGGCGACGACGCCAAGGAGATCGTCGCTTTAGATTACGACATCGTCCAGCGGTCGTCGCAGGCCGCGGGGCCCCTGGTGCTCTGGGCGTCGTCCCAACTCTCCTACTGCGAGATCGAGCGCAAGGTCGAGCCGCTCAAGCAGGAGGTCGAGAAGCTCGAGTCCGAGACGAAGGAGACGCGGGAGTTGGTGGACGCTTTACAGAAAGAATTGGAAGCGCTGGCGAAATCCGTCGCGGGCTACAAGGACGCGTACGCGGCCGCCGTCCGCGAGGGCGAGCGCATCAAGACGGACATCGACGCGGGCAAGACGAAGGCGGAGCGCGCCGTGCGCCTGCTCGCGTCGCTCGCGGACGAGCAGGACCGCTGGCAGGAGGAGGCGGCGACGTTCCCCGAGACGATGCAATTGGTGCCCTACCGCGCGCTCATCGCCGCGGCGAACGTCGCGTACTGCGGGCCCCTGTCGGAGGGGGACCGCGTCGCCTTCCAGGCGGCGGTGCGCGACGCGGCGCGCGCGCTGCACCTCGTCGTCGACGACGAGGCCGGCGCCTATTCGCTGGGCGGCGCCGTGAGCCGCGCGACGGCGCGCGACTGGCACGAGGCGCACGGCCTGCCGCGCGACGCGCGCTTCGTCGCGAACGCGGCCATGCTCCTGGGCGCGAAGCGCTGCGCCTTACTCGTGGACCCGTCGGGCGGCGCGCTGCGCTTCGTGGAGTCGCTCCACGCGGCGACGCGCGTCGCCGTCGTCTCCGCGGCGGACGCGTCCTTCGAGAAGACGCTCGCGACGGCCGCGCGCTTCGGCACGTCCTTGGTCGTGCGCGACGTCGACGAGGCCTGGGACTCCGTGGCGCACCCGTTGTTGAACCGCGAGTTCGCGAAGCGCGGCGGCGGCAAGGCGGGCGTGAAGCTCGGCGGCGACTTCGTCGAGGTGTCGCCGGACTTCACGCTCGTGCTCCACGCGCGGAGCCGCGCGGCCGCGGACGAGCTGCCGCTGGGGTTGTTGGGCCGCGTCGCGCTCCTGGACTTCAGCGCGACGGCGGAGTCGCTCCAGGCGACGGCGCTGAGCCGCTTCCTCCGCGCGGAGCGGCCCGCGCTCGAGCGCGACCGCGTCGACGCGGCCAAGGATTTGGACGCGCAGCGCGCGCGGCTTCTCGCGCTCGAGACGGACGTGCTCGAGCGCATCACGTCGTCGAGCGAGGGCGAGGCGTCCTTGCTCGACGACGACGTCGCCCTGCGGGCGCTCGAGGCCGCCAAGGCGGAAGCTTTGGAAGCCAAGGCCGCGGCGCGCGACATCGAGGCGTCGATCGAGAAGTTGAGGGCCGCGTCCGACGACTTCGAGGCCGCGGCGGCCTTCGCCGCGGACGTCTACGGCGTGCTGGCGCGCCTCGTACAGCTCCACGACGCCTACGCCGTGAGCCTCGACGAGTTCCTCGACGGGGCGCTGCACGCGGCGCTCGCGGCGACGGCGCCGCCGCCGCCGGGCGCCGAGGCGCCAAAAGCGCGCTTCGCGCGCCTCGCGGCGCCTTTGGTGGCGCAGGTGTCGCGGCGCGTCGGCCGCGCGCTCCTCTCGCGGGAGCACAAGGTCGCCGCGAGCCTCGCGCTGGCCGCGCTCTACGCGGACCGCGCGGGCGCGCCCGCGCTCTCGGAGCGGGCCGTCGCGTTCCTCGCGGCCCCGCCGGCGCCCGGCGACACGTCGCTCCGGGCGGCGCAGGTGCGGAGCGCCGTCGGCGCCGGCGACGTCGACGCCATCGCGGCCCTGCTCGAGCTGCCGGAGCTCCGCGGCGCGGACGCGGCGGCGCTCGGCGCGGCGGCGGTCGCGGGCGGCGACGCCGCGGTCCGCGAGGCCGCGTCGCCCGCGCTGGCGCTCCTCGCCTGCAAGGCCTTCCGGCCGGACCGCGTCCTCGACGCGGCGGACGCCCTCGTCGAAAACGTCCTCGGCTCCGACGCCGCGGACGCGTGGCGCGGCGGCGCGGGCGGCGGCGGCGTCGAGTCGATCGCCGGCTCCGCGTCCGACGACGCGGCGCGCCTCGGCGCCTTCGGCGACGCCAAGGAGCGGCGCAAGCAGGAGCGGAAGCGGCGCCGGAGCGCCGGGTCCCTGGGCAAGGAGGACGACCTCGAGGTCGCCGACGGCGACCGGCAGCAGGCGCTCGACGCGTTGGCCGTCGAGGCCGACGGCGACGCGCTCGCCGCGCCCGTCGCCTTGGTCGTCGCGGAGCGCAACGGCG